>ENA-OQLB01000014-OQLB01000014.1-human-gut-metagenome-genome-assembly--contig:-NODE-14-length-105233-cov-6.784655_pt1 | contig 105233 bp, 119 predicted proteins | sample MGYA00242656_ERZ504813 | MGnify/ENA primary metagenome ERZ504813 (study PRJEB26092, sample SAMD00036388) | human gut metagenome | host: Homo sapiens | study: EMG produced TPA metagenomics assembly of... | reverse complement strand
CTCCTTTATACCACACACCTTGTCTTTTTATAGGCAGGCTTTCGCTTCCCCCCCCTTTGTAGATTGAGATGCCTATCACGAATCCGACGACCGTAAAGCCCGACAACTTTTTCGCCGCTAAAGCTTGGAATTGTCATTCTCAAAAACTTTGCCTCAAGGCCCATCTTCGATTTTCCTGATGAAAAATCTTCCTTCTCATTCCATTCCAAGAGTATTTTTCATGGAATCCTTGCTGCAAACCCCGTGATGCAAAGACGAGGCAGAAAAAAGAATCGAACTTTCCGGTAATCGCTCGAACCGGAGGGAAATAAAAAAAACTTAAAAACAAATTGAAACATGAAAAAAAATTCGCTTTTTGACAACTGGTTCGTTTACAACTATCAGAGATTGCGTAACATATTCGGACGTTACCTGCACGAGGACGCCTTTCACGACGCCTATTTGGCGATGAAACGGGAAGTCGTGATTTCGGAAATACCTGTCGAGAGCTTCGAGCCTTATTTTTTCGGCGTGTACAAAAAGTGCAGACTGAAATGTATTCACAAGGATAGTTGTTACTGTTTCCCCGACAACGAACATTTCTTTTTGCTCATGCAGGAAGAAGAAACACCGTCCGTCGAGGTGCTGGCAGCTTCCGACAAGCTGGTGTATGACATACTGCTGTTTGTGAAGAAGAAATATCCCCAAACGGACTACGAGCTTTTCAGACTGAAAGAGTACGAGGCGAAATGTTCATACAGACACCTTTCCGCCTATGCAGGCATTTCCGCAAGTGCGATACACCGGAGAATAAGCGATATAACCGACACTATCCGCAATCACGAAGGATTTTCCAAAAGGTACGCCCACGTAAGCATGTAATTTGTATAACCCGTAAATAATTCAAGAAAATGAAATTTGTAATTTACAACGTCGAGAATTGCCGGACAAGAGAAAACCGTGTAGGTAAAAGAAGCATAAGGTTCAACAGCGTTACCGGCAACATGTATCTATCCACCAAATTGGCAAAAGAAATGAATATCACAATGAACGACCGACTGGAGTTTGGCTGTGATGAAAACAACCCGAAAGAGTGGTTTCTGCACAAAACCACTGACAAGCGAGGTTTTCCGCTGCAGTTCAACAGGGGAGGAACACGTTTGAGGAATAAGTACATCTGTAAGACCATTTTGGATATAGCGAAGGTCAAGGAGAGCGCAACATTCTTGGTATCGAAAGACCCGGTAAAGACCGAGCTGGGGCCATTTTACAGAATAATACTTTCTTGCCCCATTCTCCCGAAGAACAAGCCCAAACTATAAGCCGATAACCTCTGTGGTCTGTCCGATGGGCGAAAGCCTCCGGACGGATTGCGGGGCAACCGATACCTTTTATAGTACGATTACTCCTTTTTTACCTTCAGGCTGTTTCCCTATTATACGCCGGCTTTCCCAACCCCGTGAACCAGTGGAAAGTCTGTGCCGTAACAAGTCGTCAGGGAAAGGTACGGGAGGCCGTTCAAAACCGGCGGCAGCGGATCGTGCCGTTCCATGCCGGAGCTTCGACCTGTCGAAACAACACGGTATTCCACAGCCCGACCGGTCTTTATGCCGCTGGTTTCGGACTTTCCGCCTCTGTTCCGTATCTTTCCCTTGTGACCTGCCACGTCAAGGGCAAACGGTGATACTTCTTATTCGCTCCGCGCTTTCATTCCGCCCGGTCGAAATTCAGGCGTGGAGCGGATAAGGAGAATCCCTTTCATGTTTGCCCCGGCAGACCCTTGCCTGACCCGCCCAAGCCGGACCCTTTTCTACTTCGCTTCCCCTGCATTTATACAGGCAAAGCCGTACTCCCTTTTTACCATCATATTTACCGGTCTGTTCCGGTCTCCTCTCTGCCGGTATCGTCCGGTTTGCCAGATGCAAAGGTCGGCTGCCATGCTTGATCCGGCGGCTTGAAGTGCATTCCCCGCAAATTCTTCCTTTCCATGAAAGCGTAATTGGCCGGGAAACCCACCGTATGAAGCCCTGTCGGCAGCCGTGTTCCGCATCTGTAAAATCCCGGAACGGTTCAGACAGAGAGAAGAATCGAAAAAAGGGTAAAAAAGCAGATGTTTCACGGCATAAAAGACAAGTGATGGACAAGAAAAATTGTAAAACAGGCAAACGCATGAAAAGGCAGGTTGAAAAAATCCTGATGGTTATCAATGTCAAATGGGAAATCATAGATATTCTTCAAATAACCAATCGGCGTTTTATGTACAATCCGCAAACGGGAACTTTAATTTTAGGAGACGAAATCTACGGTAAAACCATTTGCAGTTCCCATTCACAAGAGTTCCATGCGTCAAGAGCAGAAGGCTGTTTCGATGATTATTTGCGCGGGTGGATTGGCACATCGAAAAGCTACCCTCACGGGATTATCCATTTTGCCCCCGCCGTCATCATGGAACAGTTCGACAGAGGGTTTGACGCATTACAAATGTTCGCCGGACTTGAAGGCGTAAACGGAGATACTATCGTCAGAGGGTTTTGTACTTTGCCAGAACAAAGGATGGGCGATTTGCTGCATTCCTCCCTTTGAGATACCGGTTCTGACAAAAATAAGCTATGATAAGGTATCGTGCCTATGACAACATCGTCGGTGAAGGGCACGATACCCGTTTGTAAATTACCGCAACTCCGTTGGCGGTTTCCTTTTATACCTCTCTCTTTTCCTCTGCTCTTATACTTGGGCGAAGCCCTCTTCCCTTTATATCAATTATATGTATAACCTCTACGGTCTCCTCTCTGCCGTCACCGTCCGATTTTTCAGATGCAAAGGTAGGCTGCCGCGCTTGATCCGGCGGCTTGAAGTGTATTTCTTGCAAATTCTTCCTTCTACGAAGAGTAATTGGCAAGAAAAGCCGTCGTATGAAGCTGTACCGGCAGCCGGGTACCGCATCTATAAAATCCCGGAACGGTTCAGGCAGAGAAAGGAACCGAAAAGAGGGAAAAAATAAACAGTTAGGTAACGGCAGGACCAACCACCTTGCCACAAACAATTTTCTATTATGTTACATGTTCACACTATCGGACGCATCGGCAAAGATTGCCAAGTAATTTCAGGAGCACACGGCTCATTCATGGCTATGGACATAGCCGTTGACGATTATTCAAAGGGGCAAAACATCACCACTTGGATAAGGGTACGCAGCAACAAGGACAACCATATCCGCTTGTCCGAATATCTGACGAAAGGGAGACTCATACTTGTTGACGGCACGCTGTCATCTTCCTGTGGAAAGACAAGAACGGCGAGAGCCAGATACAGCTCTCCATCACGGCAGAGAGTATTGCCTTTATCAATACCGGAAGGCGGGAAGGCGCGGCAGCCGGAGAGGACAATGCAGTAAGCGGAGCAGACGGCGCACCCGTTCCTCCTGCAGATTTCCCGCAGGACGAAAAGGAGGATTTGCCTTTCTGATAAGAGAGTAAACCTTTGAAAATAAGCGAATACTAAATGTAGTATATCCTATATGTAGTAGATTAGTAAGCCACTCGTCTGCGAATGTAGGATATACTACTCTTAGTCAAACTTTATTTTAGTATAGTAGTAAATACTAAAATACTACACTGCTAAAACAATAGTTTTTAGTGAATTAGTATATACTAATTTTAGTATTTACGAAAAATAGTATTAACTTTGCAAGTGGAATAAAAGAGTGAAACGATGACAAAAATAATTGCGGTCTTGAACCATAAGGGAGGGGTCGGAAAGACGACCACCACCATCAATCTGGCTGCGGCCCTGCAGCAAAAGAAAAAGCGCGTGCTGGCTATCGACATGGACGGTCAGGCGAACCTTACGGAATCCTTCGGCCTCTCCATTGAGGAAGAACAGACGGTGTACGGGGCGATGAAAGGCAAATACCCCTTGCCATTAGTTGAAACGGCAGGAGGTGTAACCGTCGTACCGTCCTGCCTCGACCTCTCGGCTGCCGAGCAGAACTCATCAACGAGCCGGGACGGGAACTGATATTGAACGGCCTGATTGGCAAGTTGCTCGAAAACCGGAAATTCGATTATATCCTTATCGACTGTCCGCCCTCGTTGGGGTTGCTGACGCTGAACGCCCTTACCGCCGCAGACTACCTGATTATCCCGGTACAGGCACAATTCCTCGCCATGCGCGGCATGGCCAAGATCATGAATGTGATTGCCACCGTCCAGGAACGCCTGAATCCGAAACTCGCTATTGGTGGCATTGTAATTACCCAGTTCGACAAACGCAAGACACTGAACAAAAGTGTGGCCGAACTCGTCAAGGATTCATTCTGCGAAAAGGTGTTCAAGACCGTTATACGGGATAACGTATCTTTGGCCGAAGCTCCCATAAAGGGCAAGAACATCTTCGAGTATAGCAGGAACAGCAACGGAGCCAAGGACTACATGGCACTGGCGCAAGAGGTACTGAAATTAAAATAATCCCGATATGAGCAAGAGCGATTTACTGAAAGACAGCATGAAAGGCGGACTGGACGGGTTGCTGTCACCTACGAAAAAGACTACCGGCGGAAAACAGCCGGTAGCAGCCCCCACGGAAAAAGAAACGGCGGTTCATTGCAACTTCGTCATCAACAAAAGCATTCATACCCGTATGAAATTCCTCGCCATCAAGAAGAACATGTCGCTGAAAGACATCGTGAACGAGGCAATGAAAGAGTATCTGGAGAAGAACGAACAATAAACACAGGCATGGCTACCGCGTCTGCCCACCCCGGAGACGGCAGCCATGCGTCCTTTTTATCCGCCCGCTGTTTCCATAGGGCGCATTCCTCCTTTATAGTCTTACCATCTTTCTCTTTTTTACCTGCCCGCAAGTACAGGCACATGGCCCGTTTTATCCCTATTCTAACCCTGACGGGCATATCCCTTTTCTACCGATTCCCTTACCGCTTTCCCGGCTTCATTCTCTGCCGTCACCGTTGTGTTTTATCAGATGCAAAGGTCCGCTGTCGCGCTTGATACGGCGGCTTGAAGTGTATTTCCTGCAAATTCTTCCTTTCTGCGAAAGAGTAATTGGCAGGAAAAGCCGTCGTATGAAGCTGTACCGACAGCCGTGTACCGCATCCGTAAAACCTCAAAGCGGTTCAGGCAGAGAAAGGAACCGAAAGGAGGGAAAGAAAAAAACAACGTAAAATTGACAGCGATATGGATAAAATCAAATTGGTAGTTTACAACGAGTACGCACTGGGTTATATCATGCCCGAACAACCCGGCAAAGTTTGTACGTTGGTGGATAGGATAACGCTCGGCGCACCGTTTCGGACAATGAATGAACCCTATTTCATCGGGAAAAGAGATACCGTCAGACTGGCGGGCAGAAAGGACTTTGACACGTTTCGGATAGTGTTCGACGGGTACGACAATCCGGAAATATACGAGTATGACACCGCACAATAAAGACAATAGTAATCAAACAATCTAATGTAATAACAAATTAAAATTTATGAATTATGGAAACAGCGAACATTCAATCAGTAGTAGAGAACAACATCGTATCAGTTGCATTGATGAATATTCAACCGAGCAACTATAACCCACGCAAGCACTTTGACGAGGCGAGCCTTGCCGAACTGGCCGAGAGTATTCGTCAGCAGGGAGTATTGCAACCTATCGGCGTGCGCCCCATTGTGGACACCGACCGCTTCGAGATTATTTTCGGAGAGCGCAGGTATCGTGCCGCCCTTATGGCAGAACTGACCGAAATTCCGGCTGTCATCTTGCATGTTTCGGACGAGACCGCCGCCGAAATGGCCGTGACGGAGAACCTGCAGCGCAAGGACGTTACCCCCATAGAGGAAGCCAACGCCTACCAAAAGCTCATGGAAAGCGGTCGCTACGATGTGCAGTCATTGGCCGTGCAGTTCGGCAAAAACGAGAACTATATCCGTACCCGTCTGAAAATTCGTATCATTGATACCCGAAATCGCCGAACTTCTGGAAAAGGACGAAATCACAATCAGTGTAGCGAGTGAGATTTGCCGATACGGTACGGATATTCAGAAAGAGGTGTACTATAAACACTTGAAAGACAGCGACAGCATGTTGTACGACTGTTGGCGAGGACTGAAAGCCGCCGAGGTGGCAAAGTTTATCGAACGGGATTTCACGACAGACCTTAGCCGTTACGCATTCGACAAGACCCTATGCGCCTCATGCCCCCACAATACCAACAACATGATGTTGTTCTGCGAGGGTGGTTGCGGAAATTGCGCCAATCGGAGTTGTCTGGCCGAAATGAACGCTTCCTATCTCGTGGAGAAAGCCTTGCAGTTTGTGGAACAATACCCCTCCGTATCATTGGGCTACCAAGATTTCAACAATAACATGCTTGCGGTGGAACGCCTTACCGCTATGGGGTACGAGGTCGAGCACCTCAATACCTATGCCACGGCATACCCCGAAACGCCGGTAGCACCCGAAAAGGAAGAATACGACACTACCGAGGAATACGAGGCGGCATACAAGGAGTACGAGCAGGATTTCAGCAACTATATGGAAAAATGCAAGTCAATTCATGAACGAATCGATACGGGCGAACTCACGTTTTATATCTGCATCGGGCAGAAAGAAATTACGCTGTGTTACATGGCAAGTGCTGCCGCCAATGCGGACATGGCTACCGAAAAACAACTTTCCCCGGTGGAAAAATTGGAACAGCAGGACAAACGTAACAAGGAAATAGCCGTCGAGAAAACCGTTGCAGACGCTAAGAAACAGATTTTGGACGTTGATACGTCTGAAAGCAAATTCACGCAGGACGAGGAAAAGATGATATATTTCTTCCTGCTGTCGTCTCTCCGCAGGGAACACTTCGGGGTATTCGGTATCGGGGAGAAAAAAGCCTACCAACACCTTGAGGACGAAGAAAAAATGAACATCATCGCCAACCTCACGGCCAAGCAGAAAGCCGTTATCCGCAGGGATTTCTTGATAGACAACTTCAAAGGCGCATACGGCAATAACGCTGCTGCGACCCTCTTGCTCGATTTTGCCCGTAAGCACATGCCCGACACGCTCGCCGAAATTGAAAGTGGATATAATGAGGTGTATGAGAAACGCCATAAACGTATCGAGGAACGCAAAGCCGCCTTGTTGGCAAAGGAACGGCAGACAAAGCCCGAAGAAGCCGCCGAGGCAGAAAATACACAACCCACGGCAGAGGTACAACCCGAAGAACATACGCAACCCGAAGAGGTCGCAGCTTGACCATAATTCAATAGTAGGACGGAGAAATCCGTCCTACTGTCTAACCAATCAAAAGAGGTAATGATGAAATGTAAGGACTGCAAACATTACAACGGTGCGACAATGCCCGGAGCGGGATTGTGCAATGCCACGCAGGCACGTACTTTTGCCACGACGGTCTGTTTCAATGGACTGTTCACCCCGAAAAAACGGCAAGACGAACCGGATAGCAAGACCGGGAAGAAATAGCGCAACGCTACAGAGAGAGAGCCGCAGGAGCGGCTGTCTTTTTTAGCACTGCCGTTGGCAGATCTCCCTTTTTATCCCTTCGTTTTCCTTTTGTACGGAAATCCCTTCGCCAACGGCTCTGCCCGTCGGGACATGCTTTTTCCGGTGCAAAGGTATTGCCTTGGAGGAACATTCAAGTACCGCTACGCTATTTGAACACAATTTTTCAGCAGCTTTCCCGATTTTCAATCGTCCATATTTCGCGGACGCTCAATACCGCAACTATAAAATTCTGCCCAAATTCCTTGCCTGTTTCTCCCTGAAAGGCAATCTTTAATGCACGTAAAAATCAAATCCCGACAGGAGAAGCCTGAAGGCTTCCGAAAGGAGGGAAAAAATAAACAGATTGTTCAACTGATTAATGTTAAGATTTTATGGAAATTCAATTTGCTATCGTGCGTTCCGAAAACAGAGAGTATTTGTGCTACAAAGCAGGTGAAGCGTATGTAGATGCCAGCAACCCTATGATGCTTTTACCGCAGGTGAAGATGAATTTGAAATCGTAGAGCCGGACAGCTCTTTCAGACAGAAAGAATACGAGTTCAGAGGCGAACGGTATTACCTCGTACCACGGTTTTATCGCAATGGCTGGTTGGCTCTTATCTTGGTAATGGTGGAAGATGAAGACGAATATATCGTACTTTCCGTCAATTTGGAGGAAATGGATGCGCTCGGTTTGCCGGACCGTACCTTTATCGACGTGAACAATTACCCGGATGCGTTGGACTTTTTGGTAGAAAACAGATTGGCGACCGATTCCGGCTACAAACGCAGGAGCGGCTTCGTGGAATACCCTATGGCTATGTTGAACCTGCCGCTTCTTTATCAGCATAACCCGCAAATTTTCCAAAAAGCGAACATCGAGCCATTCGGAGAAGAATGCTTTTGAAAAGGATTGTTCCCAAAAATGAAAGTGTCGGGTTCCGAAGATTGAATGTACAAGATGGCGTACTGATAACACAGTCAGTGCGCTATCTCCTTTGTCTTTATCGCCCGCCTTCGTCCTTTTATAGTCAGCCTCCCGGATACCCCCGCCACCGCCCGTTTCCTCTTATAATTGCATTCTTTCCCTTTTGTAGCGGCACGAGCCGCCTGTTTCTCCCGTCCGGCTTTCCCGTCCCTCACCGCACGGGTTTTATCCGATGCGAAAGTCGGTCGTCGCGCTTGATTCTCCGGCTTGAAGTGCACTTCTTGCAAATTCTTCCTTCCCAAGCGAAGCGTAATTGGCAAGAAGAGCCGTCGTATGAAGCTGTGCCGACGACCGTGTACTGCATCAGTAAAACCCCGAAGCGGTTCCAAAGGAAAGGGATCGAAAAAAGGGAAATAAATAATCAATAATTCACAAGACAATGGGAAAATACGATTTTATCAAGACAGGGAATCTGCTTTATTGGCATGACCCGGACAACGGTTTGTCCGATGGGGCTTACCGAGTGATTTCTGCACCGGAAAACATGGAAGACGACAGCATTATTCTGATTTCGTCCGGTACTTCGGAAGCGGAGGTTTTGCCTTCGGAATTATCGCCGATAAACACGGGCAGAAGTCATAAAGAGGATTTTTTGCGCTGGAAAGCGGAACGTGAAGCCGAAGGCATGGAGTTTTATAATCGCCTTTCCGAAGTCATGGAAACGGAGGACGATTTGGCCGTAGGCGACATGGTAGCATTTACAAACGATTATGGAGTAGTATTCGGCCCTCAAGAGGTATTAGCTTTCAGGAAGCCTTGGAATGGTGACAGATGCGTGTATCTTGACAGCGACGCCTATTGGTTTCCCGACCGTCCCGACCAGTTGACCCTCCTAAGCAAGAAAGGGGCGGAATGACAACGACAAACCCACCCGCCACAAAAACGGGTGGGTTCATTTCCCCTGCATGAAATCCCATGCTCTATTTTAATCGGCTCGCACGCACTCCACTCGTGCAGCGATTTCCTTTTCTATCGTTCCTATCCATTCCTCTCCGACACCGGCCTCCCGGCCGTATTCCGGGTAACGCGAAACGATGCCTATGGTCTTTTCTATGAACGGCTCTGCGGCTTTATACCGTACCGGCGGGCTACTTCCAGCAGGTCTGCCGCAGTAATACCCTCTGTCCGGTTGTTGATAGTCATGCTGTGGCGGTTGACGTAATACGGTGCGTCCGGATCGACCGAGAACGTGTAGTCGTAGGCCGGAGCAACGTGCCAACGCCCGTCATCGCCCATCAGGAAGCTGAAATTCTTGTTATGGTCATCGACGTTCCCGCCCAGCACGTTCAGCACCATCAAGCGAAACAGTTGCCGGAGTTCCCCCGGCGGCACGCCGATACGGCAGGCCGCCTCGAATAGTGCTTCGTAAGAATCTGCCGGGGGGTTCATGGCAGCCAATGTCTGGATATGCACCTTCTTGCCGTTCCGGCGGTCGAAACGCTCGGTCAGGAAGTGCGCTGTCTGCTCACCTTCCAACAGGCGGCTCGGCATCATCTGAAGCCCGGCGTCTACGGCCATCAGGTAATAACTGTATTCTATCCGTGTCGTCGGCATCTTCTGGTGTTCGTCGAACTTGACGATCATCGGCGTGTAGCCCGGATAAGGGTCGCCACCTGTCCGGAGTAACATTGTCCTTCCCCGAAATTGACGTTGACCACCGCTTTGGGCCGTCGTCCTCCTGCGGACGTTCCTACCTTGAACAGGCTTTCGACCATCAGGTTGCCCGATACCGGGACGTTGAACCGTCCGGCTTCCTCGAAAGCTGCCGGGCCAGTTGGTAGAGGTCAGCGATCTCCACCTTGAACGGTGTCTCCAGTTCCTCGGCAGTGGGCGGGACGAACTCCAATGCCCCCATGCCGCGCCGTCCGATATAGGCGAGACGGTCGAGGGCGGACAAGTCCCTCATACGGATATGATGCACTTTGGCCCATTCGTTGAACACGGTGTTTCCCCAATGGTCGGGCAGCGAATCGGCTATGAACGAGGGCAGGCCGCCGAAAAGCCGCTCTTCATCGGGATAGACCGGCAGGCCGCGCTGTGCGGCAACCCCTTTTACCGGCGCACGGAGCGGGGCGATGTCGTAGCCGTCGCGGACATAATCGCTGTCGAAGTAGAAACAGGCTTTGCTGCGGTGTCCTTCCCGATTGGCGACAAGCGTGCCGACCTTTTTATCCCATAGGATTACATCGAGACTTCTATCATTCTTGCCCCTCCTAACTCGTTTAGGTATCAGTTTCTCGATTTCCCGAAGCGCCATCGGCGGCATGGGAAGTTCCGGCAGAATCTCCGCGAGCCGCTCTGCCTGACCGAGCGCACGCAGCAGGGAGATGAAATTGGCCAAGGTCAGGTTACGGCTGACCCCCTGCTCGAAATGGCTGATAGTCGTCTGGCTTACACCCGACTGTTCGGCCAGCTCCTTCTGGCTCATGCGGGCGGCCAGACGGTACTCCTTGACCCGCTTCGCCAAAAGCGTCAGCATATCGCTGTTTGTGGTATAGTTCGTTGTTTCCATAATGTCAATATATCACTATTTATATGCAAATATAACAACAATTATCCATATATAGATATATAAATTCTCTTTTTTAGCTTCCAGCCGTCCTTTTCTACCGCTTTCAGGTCTCCGTATTCTCTCCCGTCTGGCTTTCCCGTCCGTCACCGCACCGGTTTTTATCGGTGCAAATATGGGCTGTCGCGCCTGATTCCGTCGTTTTGAAGTGCATTTCTTGCAAATTCTTCCTTCTGCGAAGCGTAATTGGCAAGAAAACGTCGGAAAGGGCTTTTTCGCCAGCCCCGGAAAGCACCATAAAACCCGAAGCGGCTCCGGCAACAAGGAAGCCGAACAGAGGGAAAGAAAAACAATTATTAAAATTTAACAAATGAAGACATTAGAAGAATTATTGCAAGAACTGGGCTGCGAAGGTAGCGCATTCGACAGTACCGGAGAATTTACAAAAGCGGGAGAAAAGGCGTATGAACGCTTGGAGCACTTGCTGTATGACATAGAAAGTCTTACAGGCAAAAAGGTGACACCCATAATTGAGGAACTTGACAGAATATGCAACGAGAACTATTAAAATTCAAGAATATGGACATTAAAGAAAGCAAAGAATACCGCCTCGCCAAAGACTGGGAAATGGCGGTAAACAGTTTCAGTTTCAACCCCGAACGGTTCGCGGCGGCAATCCCGGACATGCACCCGACGCTTCAGCAAAGCCTGTACCGCCTGATTAAGGCGTGTATCAAGGTCATGGCGGACGAAACACGCCGTTACGATGACCGGAACCGGGCATCGCACGAGGAAGCGAAGCATATCATGGAATACCTCAATGAACACGGAAAAAATGTACCATTAATATAAAAACGACGATATGAAAACAACTAAGATTCAATTCAACGGCAGGTCTTATTACTCCCGCATCGTGGAATCTGTCGATGGCGAAGAATTGCTTATCGGTTCGACAATCCTGCTCGATGCCTTGCAGCCCGGCAGTTTCAATGACGAGAACGAAGGTTTTGCCAGTAAAGAAGCCGAAAGGATTTATGACGAGATTTTCTTCTTTACCGACGAGAGAACGCTTCAGCTTCCCGAAAACGAGTTGATAGCCGAACTCAAAAAGGATAACCCCGATTGGTTCGAGTAAATCATGGAATAATAATTTATAAACTTAGAATTATGGAAAAAGAATATGTAATGCAGGTCGCACAGACCATTAAGGAACAGTTAGTAGCGTTAACCCCCATGACCGTCCTCATGTCGTGGGGTATCAAAGAGTTTGCCGCCACCCTATACAGGGATTTGCCGGCACTCCGCATTAAGGTGAACGGACGGCTGCACGCAGGTACGTCATCGTCGCACTCAACGGATCGGATTATTACGAGGTCTATCTTGTGAAAGGAATGGAGGTGGAATGTGTGAACGAAGAGGTTTGTTTCGACGAGTTGGGAGACGTTATCGACCGGGCTATCGAGAGCGGCACGGACAAAGCCGAGTACGATAAATTCTGCGAACAGGAGCGACAGAATTTATATGTAACTGTTGTCACTGTCTGATTCCTCTTTTTAGGGGATGAAAGCCGTGCCTTTCGGAAAACGAGCAGGGTACGGCTTTTCTATGTATAATGCAGAAACGAATAAAAACCTGCCGTTTATAAAACGGATTACCTACGTGTTACAGTACCTTACCTCTTATTGTAAAAAGGTTTGTTTTATCTTTTGGCCGGCAGATTGTTTTTCACTTCAAGATGTCGTTTCTTTATCTGTCTACTGCCTTTTTACTTGCAGCTCTATTTACGACCAGAATGCTCGCTTCATATAAAACCCACATCGGCAATGTGACCAATGACAACGTGAACACGTCCGAAGTCGGCGTGATGACAGCCGCAACGATAAGGATAATCACTATAGCGTGCTTCCGGTAACGTCGCATGAAATCGGCGGTGAGAAACCCCAATTTGGCAAACAGCCATGATAAAATCGGAATCTCGAACACGATACCCATTGTCAGGCACATCAGCACGAGGGTCGAAATGTAGGATTGCAAGACGATCATGTTCTCCACTTCACCGCTGACCTGATAGGTTCCAAGGAAACGGAATGTCAGCGGGAAAATAAGAAAGTAGCTGACCGCCACACCCATCAGGAACATTGCATAGCCGCCTCCGACTATCCGCACGGCATATTTCCGCTCGCAGGCATACAGGGCAGGCGACACGAACCGGAACAACTGGTAAAGGATATAGGGCGACGCGCACAGGACACCCGCGCATAATGCCGTCTTCATGTGGATGACGAACTGCCCGGCCAGTCCCGTGTTGATGAGCTGCACGGCAAAACTCCCGGTCTCGCCGCCGGCCCATGCTGCAATCCGGTTGAAAAGACGGTACGTGATGAAGCCGTCGTTTTTCGGGGCAAGGATAACGGCAAAAAGTTTTTCCTTAAAACAAAAGGCGGCGATACCGAACACGACGGCCACGGCGACGATTTTAACAATCGCCGTCCGCAGCACGTCCAAGTGCTCCCAAAAGCTCAAGCCGTCCGTTTTGTCTTCCTTTGCCATGTCACTCCTCTTTCTTGTCGGTATTTTCGGGACTGATTTCTTTCTCCATGCCGTTCATACCTTCCTTGAATGAACGGACACCTTTGCCGATGCCTTTCATCAGTTCGGGAATTTTGCGTCCTCCGAAGAACAGCAGGACGACTAATGCAATCAGCAGCACTTCCTGCATACCGATGCCTCCGATAAATAATGGTATCATATGAAAATTGTTAAAGGTTGTTCGATTAACTCAATAGTCGTTTTCAGTCATCGTTCCGCCGGCTATTCCCGCCATTTTCAGAAAGTTCCTTCGTCCATGACTCCGCCTTCTCAATCCAGTCCTTTCTCATGTAACCATCTCGACAGGTGATCGGCCACCTCCACGTTGTTCAAATCGGAGAAGGGAAAATGGGTGTTGCCCTTCAAACCTATCTCCGGCAGATGAATGACCGTGACATCGCCGCCGTGTTCGTTGAGCAAGGCAGCCCATTTGCGCATCAGATGCAGCGTCGTGTCCATTCGTACAGTTCCGGCCGTTCGTCGGTTTCCGGCAGATTGTCGCCATAGTAGATGATGATAGGGATTTTCGTGAACTGCAGAAATTCTTCCATCGGCACTTCCACGCCTTCGGTCTTCTTCGACAGGGTTAGTACTTTCCCTTCCTCGGCATCTGCTTCGGAAAGGCACGTTTGTTCCCGGCTCGTAGGCGACGATGGCACGGATGTTCCTTGTCTGCGGCAGTGTAAGCCATCCGACACCTCCGCCCTGCGAATGGGTGACGAAGACAGCCGGACCTATCCTGTCGAACAGTGCGGCATACGCCTTGGCGTAGACATCCAGATCGGGAGGGCCGAGAGTTGGCGTCATCTGACGGAAATACTGGTTCAGAGCCTCCTTGTCGCGGCTGAACTGCACGCCCTCGAAATAATCGGGCCAGATGCCCACGCGGAAACGGTTGAACACGTCTCCTCGTCGAAGACGGGGGTAACGGTTGCGGGTGTCGTGCTCCGCCCCGCGTTTCCCCGGCGGGGCTGGTCGACGAGATAAGTCTGGAAACCGCGGCGCAGGAAAATATTCTGGAACCCCTCGCGGCCGTCCGGCGTAGTTTCCCATGTCTTGGAAAACTGCCCCACGCCGTGGGCGAAGACAAGCGGGTATTTCCGGGCATCGACGGGTTTCTGATAGAACACGTAGCGTGGTCGCCGTGATAGGTGCGCCCCAGTGAATCGGTGAGCACCGTGCCGCCCACGGCGAAACTGCCCTGTTCCTCGATTTGCATGATATTCCCGTTGCGTGCGTTGCAACCCGACAGCAAGGCGGCGGCCATCATATAAAAGACAACCTTTCTCATACGCCCTTCCTATTTCTGGATTTTCGATTCCTGCAAAGCGTCATAGCGGCTTCCCACGACCGGAATTGCGGCCACGGCCTTTTCCAGCTCGGTCACTTCTTCCGACGTGAACACTATGTCGCAGGCCCGCAGGTTCTCTTCGAGGTGCGAGAGCTTGGTCGTGCCGGGAATAGGAACGATAAAAGGCCTCCTGTTCAGCAGCCATGCCAATGCCACCTGCGCCGTGGTAATGCCTCTCGTCCGTCCGAAAGCGTTCAGTACCTCCACGATACGCGTGTTGGCACGGATGGCTTCGGGCTGGAAACGCGGAAGCGTCTGGCGGTTGTCGTTGGCGGTGTCGAACCGGGTGTACTCGTTTATCATGCCGCCGAGGAAACCACGGTTCAGCGGGCTGTACGGCACGAAACCGATACCCAGTTCCTCGCAAAGCGCCAGCACGCCGTTTTCTTCCACCGCGCGGTGCATGAGTGATACTCGCTCTGTATGGCCGTAACCGGACATACCTTGTGCGCCCGGCGGATGGTTTCAGCATTGACCTCGCACATGCCCCAGTGCAGTATCTTTCCCTCCCGGATAAGCTCGCCGCATGTTTCGGCTACGACCTCGATGGGCGTCGCAGGGTCGACGCGATGCTGGTAGAATATGCCGAGCGTCTCCACGCCGAGATTGCGCAGGGAGTTCTCGCATACGCGCCGGATGTTTGTCGGGGTGCTGTCCTCTTCGGTCTTCACCTGCACGCCGTTCACGAACTTGTGCCCGAATTTGGAAGAGACGAACACGCGTCGGTATAGCCTTTCAGGGCTTCGCCTACCAGTTTTTCATTCTTGTGGTAGCCATAGCTTTCAGCCGTATCGAATAAGGTTACACCCCGTTCTATCGCTTCGTGAATCAACCGGATGCAGGTCTTTTCATCGGGAGACTGGCTGCGGTGATGGTTCAGCCCCATGCAGCCGAAGCCCATCGCCGAAATGGTAAAGGCTGCCTTGCCGCTGCTCAAGGTACGCTGTGCGCGGACTGCTGCCATTCCTGCTGGAATGGTTGCTGCCGATACTGACGATTTACCTGTAATGGCTTTTTCCGCGGCCGTTACTTTCTCCAATGCCGGCGCGATGCAGATGGCCGCGCCTGCCAATGCGGTTCGTTTCAGGAACCCGCGACGACTGATGCCGTTCTCTTGAATCTGTTCTTTTTTCATGTCGTTATCTGTTTGATTATCTTTCTGATTGCAAAATTAGATAGGGGAATTAAGAGCCTGTGTATCAATTTCACGGATAGAATTACCAATTTCAACGGGCCGGTAAGAACGATGCCGGTATACCAGTAAAATTGGTATCCAAAACGATGATTTCGGTATATGCCGTACCATCGGGAATCCGTATCTTTGCTTTTAATTAAAAGCAGAATGAAAAGCTATCACAGAAAAATAGCTATATTTGCAATGACTTAAAAAAGAGGAAATTATGAGTGAAATAATGAAGGTTGATACAGTCCAGCAGTACAACGACTATTTTGGCGTGGAGACCTGCACCCGTTGGTCAGCGTTATTGAAGGCAGTAAAGGGAAGCCTCTCCGGTTCGGGAAAAAACTGTATAACATCTATGCTATTCTATTGAAAGATGCGAACTGTGGAAATCTTAAATATGGAAAAAGTATATACGATTATCAGCAGGGGACGATGCTTTTCCTCGCCCCCGGTCAGGTAATGGGATCTGAAGATGACGGGCAGCTGCACCAGCCGAAGGATGGGTTGTTGCATTTCATCCCGAATTTCTGCGAGGTACACCATTGGCGCATATAATGAAAGATTATTCATATTTTTCTTACAATGCCAACGAAGCCCTGCACCTTTCCAAACAAGAAAGACGGACGGTTATAGAATGTATGGAAAAAATTCGCATTGAGCTGCAGTATCCTATCGACAAGCACAGCCGTTCGCTCATCGTGGATAACATCAAGCTGCTGCTTGATTATTGCATCCGCTTCTACGACCGTCAGTTCATCACCCGCGACAATGCCAATCACGACCTGTTAGCGCGTTTCGAGGACCTTCTGGATGAGTATTTCGCCTCTGATGCCCCTGCAAGCATGGAGGGATGCCGACTGTGCAATATTGTGCATACAAACTTTGTCTTTCCCCGAATTATTTCAGTGACCTGATGAAAAAAGAAACGGGAATGCCTGCCCTGAAACACATCCAGCAGAAAATGCTCGATGTCGCTAAAGAGCGGGTATTCAATACGGCGAAGTCCATAAGTGAAATATCCTATGAACTTGGATTTCCATATCCGCAACACTTCAGCCGTTGGTTCAAGAAAATGGCCGGGTGTACGCCCAATGAATACAGAACCGCAAATTAGCTTTATTTTTTATTTTGTGAATGACTGACCAGTAAAACACCGGATATGACAAGTATGGCCGAAACCGGTTCATCCCAGCTAAAAATGTCCTGCCCGATTAAAATGGCAACGACAGAAGCTATAATAGGCTGTAGGTTGATGTAAATGCTGGCAGTGGTGGGCTGTATCCCTTGAGAGCGACGGGATATAGCAGATTGTTGAGAACAGTTGCCAGCAACAATACGAATACAAGCTGGAGTAATGGTTGCCAACAGAACGCGGACTGATAAAGCGGTTGCACGTACAATTCATTTATACTGAACGGCAGCATGGACAATGCTGCAAATAGGAACATCCATTTTTGAAGTGTGACAGGAGAGTATTTTATCGCCACTCTTCGGATGATAATCAGATAAAATCCGAGCATAACTGTATTGACGATGGCGAAAACAATGCCAAGTATATGATTTTCAACGGATGCGGCAATATCCATTTGTGAAATCAAGACCCATGCTCCTGCAATTCCCAACAGAACACCTGTCAACTTCCGCCGGTTGATAGCTTCTTTTAAAAACAATACGGAAAAGAGCATAACTACGATTGGATTTAAGGCGACAATAAGTGCGAAGTGAACTGGTGTCGTATAATTAAGTCCCCACGCAAAGGAAAGATAAGTACAAGCAACACCGGAAATACCGCCCAAAGCAATCACCATCAAGTCTTTGGCATTGACCTTTTCTCTCCTGAAAACAAGCCCGATCGTCCAAAATATCAGCGTGGCGAATAAAACACGAGAGGAGGCAAGCCCAATCGGTGTCATCCACTCTGCCAGGAGCGATTTACCGACAGGTACATTCAAACCACAAATAATTTGTGTCGAAAGCATGGCGATATGTCCGTTCAACCCTTTGTTCACATGGATTTATCTGTTTGATAGAGAGTGCAAAGATACGACTTTATTTTCATAAACTCCCGTCGAAACTGCGGTAAAAGACTGAAAGGATTTTATTGTTGTTTCCGTAAAAATGGTTGTATCAACCGGGCTGTCCTCAAGGAAATATTCGCAGATATACTGTCCGAAAAACAGGTTCGGGAGTTTATCTCCAAAACGGAAGATGCAGGTATTATACAAAAAAAGGGGGACTGGTAAATGTACCCGTTATATAAAAAACACCTGATTTCCCTTCTTTTATGTAGGGCCGCAAGAAGCTGATTTTGAACTATAAGATTTTCACAATAGATAGGAAACGCCGAAACGTCCGCAATAATCACGGAATCATTGCAGGCGTTTTTTAGTTCCCTCATATCGGAATCTGGCTTTCTATTTAGTTTCCCGTTTGTTCAGCACGTCCTTTATCATTTCTTTTACCTCCATTCCCACATTCACGAAATTCCGATAAAGAATGCGTTCCTGTTCCTCCCTCGACTTGAACGTGTGGAACTTCAGTAACGGTACATACGCCGCTTCCCCCTTCTTGATTTCCTTCATGTCGAAATCCGTTTTGCAGAAGAACTTCGAGGTCTTAAACTCCTCCGCTTCCTGTACGTTCATTGAGCCGCCTATACCGGTTTTTGTTTGGATGAAGTCCTGAGCCGTCTGGCCATATATCCAACCTATCTGCCTTTGTATTGAAAAGTACCCATATCAGCAGGATTTTGCTCTCTATTACTTAATGATGTTGTTCTATTTTTGCAGCCTGTAAATCAACGATATGTAATAAATGGATTATATCGACAAAATATTTAAGACAGTATCAATTAAGGATAGCCGACGGATTATTGAACTTTATTTTCAGGAGCTGTATTGTTTTGCGCCACTTTCCAACAAAGCCCTCTCTCAAAAATTACTCTTGCCGGTACCTATCGTGACCGCCATAAAGAACGAAGGTATCAGGCTGGGCATATTGGAACAATGCAGCGGAGGCGTAGGGCTTACTCATAACGGAAAGGAGTATGTGGAACAAGCTCTTGGATTCAAGGGGATTGACCTCTGCCTGTATCGCCGACTGGCGGAAAGCGAACAGGCAAGGGACGCATACGCTGACGCGCTGAGTAAAAAATACCGTGCGGCATTCGACGAACGCCCCGTAGCGGATGTAGCACTGGACCAAGCCCAATGTACCGTACAGACAGCATTCCGCAGGGCTTTGCTCTGCTTGGCAAACGGCACATTGACAGGCAGACAAATCGTATGCATGGGCGATGATGATTTTGTCAGCCTTGCCATCGGGTTTCTGCTGAAAGAACTTTATCCCGGTCCAAGCATCTGCCCGACACACATCCATGTACTTGAGATGGACGGTCGTTATATCGAGTGTCTGGAGCGGCTGGCCGGACGGTTCGCCCTGCCGATAAGTTGTGAACGGGTGGATTTGAGGATGCCTCTGCCTCCGCATTTGTGCGGGCGTTTCGACTGCCTGTTCACCGATCCGCCTTATACGCAAGAGGGAGCTTCCTTGTTCCTGTCACGTGCCATTAGCGTACTGAAAGAAGAGTCCGGATTGAGAATCTTTTTCTCGTTCGGGAACAAGTCGGCAACGGAGGTTTACTTTCTGCAAAAATGTTTCCAACTGCACGGACTGGCCATCAAAGAGATGTTCACCCGGTTCAATGAATACATGGGCGCATCTCTTTTGGGCAACAAAGGACAGCTCTTTGTCCTGGAAACGACAGAACGTACACGCGCCTTGTTTCCTCTCGAAAAACGAGGGCGCGATGACATCTACACCGCAGACCGCAATCTCCGGCAAAACCGTTACCGCTGCCGGCAATGCGGCAAAGTCTATGCCGTGGGGAAAGAGGCGGAATATCAGACCATCAGGGAGTTGAAAAAACAAGGCTGCAATGTATGCGGAGCTACGGTTTTCGACAGACTGCACAAAAACGGGAATACGGATAAAAAGCAATACCTTCCCTTAGGGCATCACATCCTTGCAGACTTCTACAACTGCGACCCGGAAAAACTGGACGATGTGGAACAGATTCGCACATTCATGCACGAAGCGGCAGTAAGTGCCGGAGCGACCATAGTACAGGAAAACTTTCACAAATACGCCCCAGTGGGTGTGAGCGGTGTGGTGGTCATCCAAGAATCCCACTTGACCATACACACGTGGCCGGAGTGTGGTTATGCCGCTGTCGATTTGTTCACATGCGGCACCAATGTCCGTCCGTGGACTGCTTTCGACTATTTGCAGGAGCGGCTCGGATGTGCGAAAGTGGAATACAGCGATTTGATACGGGGAGCCTATGAGCGGCTAAGCCTGTTGCGGTATTCGGAAACGGAACAGCCTGCCGTGCGGCGGAAAAAGCGGCAAAGGTACGACGCGTCTTCGAAATGGAACAGACGGGCCAGGTCTTTGACGGACTGTTCTGTGTTGTCCAAATAGCGTTTGAGTTCCGTTACGACAAACAGGTCAATGATTTCCTTCGGAGTCCGCTGTTCTATTTTGCAGGTTATCTTATAAAGGTAATCGGTCGTGATGCAAAGCCTGTCCGCATAATATCGTACATCTCTTTTTACATGGAAATTCTTAGCCAGCAGTGACATGAACTTGCCGAACAGCACCCTTGACTGATCCTTTTGATAACACTTGCCCAAGTCGGGAAACATCGGCTTGAACACAATATCTAAAGCCAGAAAAACATTGTAAATGCAATTTTGCAGGATGTTTTTCCGGCTTTCTTCATCACCGTTCTCCATCGCCCATATCATCTGCTTGAACACTCCGTCTGCCAATGAGTATTGTGCTTCCGAAAGTCGGCAGACCGGATATTCATACAGTCCGTCCCAAAATGCGGGGGAAGTCATTTTGTAGAAAATCTCCCCTGTCAGTTCCAATGACAAGGATATATATTCTGCCGTGAATGAAGGAGAAACACACAGCGGTGCAAATAAGGTGTCCGAAAACAACACAAGCAAATCACCTTTGCGGAATGTCCGTTTTCGTGTATTGGTGGTTACGACAGCCCGGCCTTCAACGCATAACAGCATGGTACACCCGTTTGCCACGAAAGGCAGTTTACCTGACAAGTCACGCAGGCTTGTTCTTCCGTGTTTGTATTGTTCGCCATGCGAGAGAGCAAAACTTTGTATGCCGGACGTTATCATAACAATTTCCTTTCCATCGTTACATGGGTTGGCTCGAAGCAATGCTTTTTATACAAAGAGCGCATCGGTACGTTCCCGGCATGAACCTTGCCGACAATATAAGCCGCCTTGCACTCTCTCGCATATTCTATGCTTTTTTCAAACAGGTCGTCTACAATTTGCATTCCTCGAATGCACTCATCCGCATAAATGGACTTGAAGTTGGCATAAACCTCTCCGGTCAGGCTGTTCTGCTTTTTCTCCATCCATACCCAGCCCACAATTTTACCGGATTCCGTGTCTTCTATCACGATCATTCCGCGTCGGTCTTTTGCTTTGGCTAATTTCTTGCAGTGGAACTCGAGGTCAGTAATAGCCTTTTCTCCGAATGAGATTTCAGAAATTTCAATTTCAAATTTTGCCACCGCTTCAAAGTCTTCCTCTTTTATTTCTCGCATATTGTACATGATTCCAAATATTGTTTTTCCGTTAACACCAATCTGTCCGGCATGATGCCCATAAAAACTTATCCCTTCTTCGGAAATAAGAAGGTCTGTAGCTTTTCCAATCCCGCCTTGTGCTTTTGAGGATTGCTCTTTTTCAGCTTGGCAATGTTCTGTAATTTCCATTTTACGGACGGATAGCGGCTTAAATCTCCGGCACAGCATTTTTCCCAATCGGGTTCGCCGTTTTCAAATGACAGAAGAAATTCCCGGTCTGTTTCGGTCAGGCTGTCGTTTACCTGCTGAATGAGGTTATGCCTTGCCTCTTCATAATCCGAATAAGTGAATGGAGTATCGGACATTCCCTCAAACTGCTTTTCCAGTGCTTCCGTCTGGTCGATGGCGTTCGGCTGCAAAGATTCGATGACAGGCTTGTCGCTCCCCAACAGGCAAAGCATGAAGCCGTTCTTGACATCATGAAACGACGCCATTTCCATATACTTGCAATCGAACAGGTCCCGTGGGTGTTGGCGGCTTAATGCCGCTGCAATTTTGCCCCCGTAAAGCTGCGAATAAGAAACTGTACGTGCTTTACAGGTCATATTGAACTCCGTTTCAGCCCGTTCGCACAGTTTCCTGTCCTCTGTCTCTCCGATGATACCCCGCTTTGTCCCGTTCACTTCGATTTTGACGGTCGCACCGTCCAAAGTACATTGTAATTTCCAGACATCATGCTTGTGGATCACTTTTATGCCCGGTATGGATTTTTCTATGTAGCTTTTCAAAGTTCGCAGATGGTTGTTGATTGCGTCCAGACTCTCGGCCCTTTCCTTTACGGGAATATAGGTGAGGTCTATATCGACTGAATAGCGAGGCATGTTTTATGAAACAGGTTGATAGCCGTACCTCCATGCACAGCAAAATCTTTGATGCGGTACACGGACGGCATAATGCGTATCAACAATGCCACCTGTTTTTTATAGATGTCATTCATATTCGTTCAGTTCTTTAGGTACGGTTATTTTGTATTTGGAGATATAAATCCCGTTTTTTGACAGTTGCAATTTGGAGGTTCCCAGTCCTATTTTGGATGTATCAAGTGCCTCGAACCAATAGTGTCCCGCTTTTTCTGCCATATAAAGGAACATACGCTTTACTTTAAGGTTCTTGGTCGTTTCGAGCAGTTGCTGTAGCATTTCGGGACGCAGCGTTGTCAGTTGTTCCATCATATAGAACAAGTCCATATAGGAATATTGTTGCGGTGCAAGCAACAGACATTCCAAGAATGCCTGTTCAGGTGTAGAAACCAGCAGATCCACTTCGTATTTCACAATCGTTGCGGTCTGCGGTTCTGAAAAGGTATCGGTGGAAAACGGTTTTATCACCCTGTCGAAAACATCGTGGCGTATCCATTCCGGAACACGCTGTTTGCCGTGTGCCACCATCAGCAACGGTTTCCCCATAGGCACATAGTGTTGAAGCCGAACAGTTCCAATGCAGAATGAGCTGCGACACGGAACGTCTTGCCCAATTGCCTGTTGTAGCAGGACAATGCGGCGTATGCCGACAGGCTGTCTCCCGTTCGGTACATGACTCCCTTTGACAGCATCTCAAGCCAGCCGGATTCCCGGTATCTTTTTATCAACTGGTCGGAATAACCGTTCCTTTTCAGCCATTCGGAGAATAACAATCCTTTGGGAGTGGCGGAAAGCAGCAGTTGGTTTATTTTGCTTTTTTGTTCTATATCCACAGTATATGATTTGTTTTCTTTTTCAACTGCAAAGGTAGCATTATTTTCCGTTCCAAAGGTCTTGAAAGTTGATTTTGTTTCGGTATAATATACTTTTTGTGTAGTATTGAATACCAAAACCAACTCCACAGGATTTTCCAAGATACCGGAAACGCCAAAACGCCTGCAATAATCGCGGAATCATTGCAGGCATTTTTTTTACTTTCCCTCATATCGGAAACAGGTTTCTTATTTCGCCCCTCGTTTGTTCTGCACGTCCTTTATCATTTCTTTCACCTCCATTCCCACATTCACAAAATTCCGGTAAAGAATGCGTTCCCGTTCCTCTCTCGACTTGAACGTGTAGAACTTCGGCAGCGGTACATACGCCGCTTCCTCCTTCTTGATTTCCTTCATGTCGAAATCCGTCTTGCAGAAGAACTTCGAGGTCTTGAACTCCTCCGCTTCCTGCACGTTCATCGAGCCGCCTATGCCGGTTTTTGTTTGGATGAAGTCCCGTGCCGTCTGGCCGCAGATCCAGCCCGTCGGCATATCCGAGATTTTCGAGCGGGTACGAGGCTGTCCATATTTTCGTTCAGATTGATGGAAGTCTTGTCCCGGTCTATCGTGACACCCTTCTTGATTTGCACCACCTTGCCGAAGATGTCGCTCGACAACCATTCCAGCGTTTCCTTGGCACGGGCCGAACCGCTCACCACGTTACCCACCGTCGTGATGATTTTCTGCATACCCACTTTCCCGTAATCCGCTTCGAGCTGCGGCAGTTCTTGGAAGCCGAGCGTCACGCTCACCTTGTTGCTTCGTGCCGTGCCGATCAGGCGGTCTATCTTGTGGAAGTACAGCGTCGGCAGCTCGTCCACGATAATGCTCACGGGGACATTTTTGCCCTGTCCCGTATTCACACGGGTAACGAGGCGGTTCAGGATAAGGGCGTTCAACGCTCCGATAATGCTTTCCATTTCCGGATCGTTCGCTATCAGCAGGTAGCTCGGATTCTTCGGGTCGCTCACTTTCAGGTCGAAGTCATCACCGTCACGGTGGAATATCCAGTAACTCTCTTTGGTCGCCAGACGAGAGGTATAGACGCGCAATGTACCGATCATACCTTCCAACTGTTCCATCGCGCGATTTTTCAAAGCGGTCTGGAACGGACCGAGCAGCGGGGCAACCTCGTTGTCGGTCTCCAGTACCTCGAAGATGGTCTGGTAACTCTCGTTCAGGAACGACAGGATATGCGGCATATCCGAATACTTGCCTAACCAGTAGGCAGGTTCAACGATTTCCCCGCCCTCTTTGGCGCGTACCACACCCGTCGGTTTCCAGAATTTCGTCTCCGGGTCCTGCCGTTTTTCAGCGTACAATTTGTTTCCTTTGGCATCGTAAGGCTCGCGTTCATAGTTCACGAAAAAGTAGATGCAGGCGGCGAGGAAGTTCACAGCCGAAGTCTGGAAAAACTGGTCGCTGCCGCCGCCTCCCTCTTTCTTGCCTTTTTGCAGGGATTCCAGCAGCGTTTCCGCCGTTTCGCTCGCCGCAGCGAGGTTGTTGATGTATTTTGCCTGAATTGGATTTACCCGGCGGCTGTACTCCACGTCCACGAAGTTAATCATATTGAATTGGCAGCCTTGGGGCAACTTTCCGAGCTTCTGGTTTTTCTTGTAGTGGTAGTACAGTTTCGTGGCCAGCGTCGGGAACTTGTAGTCATAGACCACCATCGCGAACCCCTTGGCCGAGTGCTGTCGGATAAACGGCTCGATGATACTGAATGTCTTGCCCGACCCCGGTGTTCCGACTACCCATGTTCCACGAAAACAGTTGGTTATATTGGTCCAGCCTTTACGGAACTTGCCCTTGTAGTAATATCGCATGGGGATATTCACGCTGTACGGAGTCTCTATCAGTTCCTCGCATTGCTCGAAACTTTCATTCTCGAAATTGAAACGATCCTTCATCAGTCCCTCTTTGAGGAACTTGGAGATGTTATCCAGTGCGACATGCACGAGGATAACCCCCGTGAGCGATACCGCCATATAGAGAATAATGTTCAGCGGCAGCGTGTAGAACCGCGTCTCCATCGGATGACCGAACAGCCATACGGACAGCACTAACAGGGCAAAGCCGCTCACGAGCGGGTACAAGACCTGCCGCCGGGCGTTGAATTCCAAATGTTTCTTGGCTCTGGTGCCGATACAGGTAATGCAGATCAGCAGCACCGTGGCGACCTTGCTGTACACGAGGTTGCCGTCGTTATAGATGGCCCACCGTTTGATACGTCCGTGAATGTCGCAGAGTATGCCGCCCCAGTGGTCCAGCATGGCCGGGTCGATGGCATACTCGAAAAACTCCATCAGTACGGAGACATACACCACCGCACGGAATATCCGGTAAAATCCCTGTAATTCCTTGCTCTCTTCCATTGCTATGTCAATTCTTTTTAATACCCCAGAGGACGTGGATGTGAGGCCATTGCATACGGTTATCAGCGGAAAGCTGGCAGACATGGGAAACTGCATATAGAGGTTTAAGCCCGTCATATATTGCAGAAGCCCGTACTTCCGCTGTAAACTTCTCAAGGAAAATCCGGACGGCATTGTCAGAGCCATAAGTCATGAAATCAATGAAATCTTCAATCAATTCTTCATTGACATAGCAGAGCTGACCTTGGAAAATATCATGGTAACGGCTGATACGGCCGTTCCATTCTGCCCGGATTTCTTCCCTGCGATTCTTTACGGAGGGAAACCTCTTGTAGCAGTCTATTCCATCGTCGAGGAATATGAAATTACCGGAAACGTCCTCTTGTTTAGGACATTTGCATCTTAACAGATACCCGAAGAATCCTTTGTCCGGATGTACTATATCCACATACTGTGGTGCTTGAAAATCTTTAATTCCGTTCATAATCATAAATTCAGTTGTTGATGGTTATAATGGGACGCACTTTATGCGCCTGTGTCTTGGGCGTTTCCTGCATGGTTCCGCTGGCTGTCGAGTAGAGCCATGCTTTGACTGTCTGCTGTCCTTCCACCTCCGTCGATGTCCAATACCAGCACTCGTCGGCCTCGGTCGCAGCGGGTCGCCGCCGCATTTCTCGATAATCGGATTGATGACGGTCTGTGCCGAATACAGCAGACGCATCTGTGCCACCGAGGGGATATAGGCGCTCTGTCCGTATTTCCACAAGGCAAAAACGGCTTCAGCCATCGGCGAGGCCGTTTCTTCCGTATCGTACAGGGCGAACGTGTTCTCATTCCCGTCGTATGCAGCAATGTCCGCCGACGTACCCTGCTCGACACCGAGGCTGTCGGCAAAAGCCTTCGGCGTCATGTCCCACAGATAGACGGCATAGCCGTTTCCTTCCGTTTCCCCGTCCGAATAGGTATGGAAGACGACGGCAATCGCCTGTTTCCCGGAATTTTCATACTCGCTGTACGGCACGGCCTTGCCGTCCACGCAGAGGACATGTCCGGGACGTACCGTCTTGTCGGGTTCTTCTATATGTGCGTCGCAGGCAGCCAATGCCCCGGTTATGAGGAGAACCGGCACTACCTGGCACGTTTTTCTGATAGTGTTCTGTTTCATCTTTCCCTTATTTTATAGGTAGTTTAATACCGAGGGCAACTCCTGTACGCAGCACATCGGCCCCCTTTATCATCACGTCTCCCTTGACTTGCCAGTATAGCGTCCAGCCCGCCCGCAACACATAGTTGTGCTCGTAGCCGAAATGCAGCCCGACAAGGAACTTCCTCGTATCGCTTCCGCCCGAAGCCCCGATACGGAGGCTTCCGTAATGGTTGCGTCCCCTCGTGACGCAGGGTTTGTAAGCCACGCCGAAGCCGTAGGTACGGTAATTCTGCCAGAAAGATTTCGGGCATACATGCTTGCAGGATTCGCACTCTGCCCATTGCAGGTAGCCGTTGGCAAAGAACTCCCACGCATGGCGGTAGTTCATCTCGTGTTCGTAGGCCAGCGTCACGTCCAGCCCGTTCTTGTACAGCAGCCCCGCTCCGAGCGAAAGGCGGCCGCTGCCCCGTTGTGCATTCGCGCCGACGGCGAGGCACATGCAGGCAATCGTCAGGATAATCGTCTTTCTCATTGTCATTCCTCCTCCAGCAATGCCGTGCTGAACGAATCGGCCGACAGCACGTCCTCATAGTCGATATTCAGGCTGATAGCACGCCCGCTGATTTGTTTCTCCGTCATCTCGATGGTCAGTACCTTGTCGTTCGGGAACGTCATTTTCCTGACCACGACCACATTCCGGTAGCCGTGCCGGAACGTCTTGCCCGTCTCCAGCACCAGTTCCGGGACCAGTTCGATGACTTGCGCATTAGTCGCTTTGGTCAGTTTCTTGTCCGCCAGCTTCACCCGTATCTCGTCAATGTCGAAACGTATGTTCGTCCGGTTCTCTATTGAGAAGTCGATGAAGAAATACTCTCCCACGGTGTAGATGTTGTTCAACCGCATGGTCATGCGGTGTGCCTTGGTGGCGACGTTGCGGATCTTCGCGGGCGAGTTCCAGATACGCCGGGCGAAGCGTGTCATCTCCACGGTGGACATCGAGACCGCCGGGTTGTGGTAGGCGTTTCGTTCCTGCAACTGGATTTCCTTGTCAGTTACCGCCTCCCGCACCCGTGTGGTGTAGAGCAGTGCATACTGCGTGCGGTAGCGTTCCGTTACGATGGTCACTATGGCCAGCACCTCGCCGTCCTCGTGTCCGCCCTCTTTCGGTTTCAGGCGGACGATGTTATCTATCGGCTGGTCACCGACAACCTTATCGGTGGAGATGTCCACGAAGCGTACCGGTTCCGAGGCCGTGATGACCGTCGTTACCTGTTCATTTACCGTAAGTTGTTCCATCTCCTCGTAGGTTCGTTGTGCCTGTACATTCGGCGTTCCCAGCAGTCCTGCCGCCAGAAGAAATGCCGTTACGATTCCTTTTTTGTCCATGTCATTGATTTATTGATTTTGTTTTTCTTCCCTTATCTCTTTTTCCTCTTGTGCTTTGTTCCTGCATTCCAGTTCCTCCTGAATCCGCCGTTCGGCAATCTCGCAGTACACCTGTTCGATTTCAAATCCGATGTAGTGTCGTCCCGTGCGGATAGCGGCCACGGCGGTTGTGCCTGACCCGATACAGTTGTCCAGTACAACATCGCCTTCGTCGGTGTAGGTCCGTATCAGGTACTCCATCAACGCCACGGGCTTTTGTGTCGGGTGGTAGAACGCGCCTTTCTTGTGTTCCTTCGGCATGAAGATGACCGAGGTCGGATATTTGTCATCGGCTATGCGTACCGGTGAGAGTTTCATCGTTCCGTAACAACGGTTGGTAAATCCCTCCGTTTTACGCCTCCCGTGATTTCTCCGTTCCGGAGGACACGGTGTCATCTGCGGATGATAGACCGGCTGTTTTTTATAGAATACCAGAATATCCTCGTGCTGCCGGAGCGGCATACGTTTGGCATTGAGATGTCCCGTCACCCGATCTTTCTGCCACACGAGGTTGTACCGCCATAGCCGGGGTTGCGACAGCATGAGCCATGCGGAGAAAAGCCCCTGTCCGAACAGGATAATGGGGCTGTCCGGTTGGTAATCCGCCGGTATTGCTCCCACAAGGCTGCGAACGGTATCTGGCGGTCCCAGTTCACCGACGGATTGCTGCGATTTAACACCCCGTAAGGCAGGTCGGCGATTATGGCGTCCACGCTACTATCCGCTATCTGTTTCATGCCCTCCATGCAGTCCATAAGGTAAATGCGATCCGTCTCTATCATATTGCGTCTGTTTTCAGTTCTACAATTTGTCGGGCGCTCATCCAGGTACAGCGTTCCGTCCGGGTTTTCCGGATTTCACACTCCCAGAGGGTATTCTTCTCCACATGTTTGAAATTGACCGCACCGTCTCTCGGCCCGTAAAAACCGGTATGCTTCTGGAAGGCGAATAAGGCAATCCTCCGCCCGTCTTCTGCCTGAAAGTTGCATATCAGGGCGAATCGTACCCCTTTGTGCCACCATTCGGTACTTACGAGCTTCCCAACGAATGTTTCGGGCTTATCGGGAGCGATGTAGTCCTCGTAATAGAAGCCGTCCGTTCCCTTATGAAGTTTTGATATGTCTGATTCCATTGTCACTGCCCTTTTAGTTCCTGTTTTCCCGTCCGTTCACCAGATACACAAACGTCCCGTATTTCAGCTTCACCTTGTTTTTCTTGATAGCCTTGCTGATGGCGTTACTCGTTTTCTGGTAGGCATTGTTCACCGCCTGCATACCCCATTGGGCGAGGCTGTTACCGTATCCGCTGGTATTCATGTTCATGCTGCCCGACATGGCACTGCTCGCCACATCCTTGCTTGTCTCGCGGAACTGGCTGATGGGTACGTAAAGTCCTTCCAGCCCGTCCGTATCGTAGATTGACAAGCTGACCTTGACCAGTTCGTCCTCCACCAATATGCTGTTGATGCTTCCTTTTACACGTCCGGAAGAGAAACCGCTGACTGTGGCATACAGGTAAGTACCACGCCTGACCACGCTCTCGTTGATTTCGATGTCGTCCAGCAGGCGCAGCCGCACACGCGAGCCGTCCACGGCCTTGATGTTCTCGTCGATGATCGCCTTGATGAGTTTCGGTTCCCGAGCGTCTTTCGCCAGTGTGTTGAAGTAGTCCGAAGCCGTCTTTACCTTCTTCACCACCTCGCTTGCCTTGTCCGTCTCCGCAGGAGCTTTGACCGAACGGCTTTCCTCGTCGATGGTTCCCTTGGCCTGCGTCATCGTGTCCGGCGGAGCCGCCGTTGCGGTGCTGTCCGTTTCGGACGGCATGACCTCCCGTTGTCCTCTCAACCTCGCTTCGGCGAGTGCTTTTTCCAGTTCTGCGAGAGCCTCCTGTTCCCGCCTCTTGGCATCGGCCGCTTCCGCTGCCAGATCATTTTCCTTTTCCTGCCGGTCAAGCAGGGCGATGTCCTCTTCGGTGTACTGCGATTCATATTCCTCTTGGTTATTGTCCGGTTCGTCCCGCTCGATGTTGTCCACAGCGGAATAATCTTGTATCTTGCCCCATGATTTGGCCATGTTCTCATACTTGCTGCCGATACCGTCGCCACCCTTGATTTGGGCGTCCGGCAATTCGGGATTCAGGAACTCGGTCGTCTGGAGTGTCTTATCCTGTACCTCGACCTTCTCGGTATGGAACAGGTCGAAAAAGAAGTACGACGTGCCGAGAAGGGGAATATAGAGGATAGCCGGAAGCATATACTTTGGCTGCCTGAAATTAATTCTCTTGAAGATATTGTTCATTGTTTCCCTTTAATTGAGTTGCACATACTTGCTTATAGTTCTCTCAAACGGCATATTCATAAGCCTGCCGTTCTATTCCGGCCTTTCCGTACCACTTTCCTTCGTATCGAATCTTCGTACATGCGGTACGGAAAGCATCTTATGCCGTTCCCGGAGCACGGAATCCTGCATCTCCGTGGCCGTCCGGCGGGTCGGATGATGGCGGTACACCACCGTCAGGCGGTAAATATTCCATGTCAGCCCGCAGATGGCGAAGCCAAATACGATGACGAGAAACAGCGTCCGGTGCATGTTGGCGAAGCCCTGCACCTTGGCCGCAGCCTTGTCGATGCGTGTTGCCTTGGCGAAACGCCGTCCGGCATCTATGTCACGCTCGTAGCGTTCCTTGTATTTCGGGTCGTTCCTGTCCGGCATTTTTTCACCGAACAGCATACGTCTGAATCCTTTGATATTCATAGGGCTGATGGTGTTAATAGTTGCTTTTCGTCTTTTGCTCGATGTCCTTGTTCAGCAGTGTGCGCCAGTTCACGATGAGCAGCCCGTGCGGGTTGTTCTCCGTCCGGGGTACACGCTTGAGCTGTCCCGCCGTAACCAGTTCGCGCATCAGGATATTGCTGCGCCGTTCGATACGCTGCCGTCCGTAGTAGGTAAACTCCATCTTCTCCTTGTTGAAGGCGATACTGTCGCAGAAAATCGAAAAGACGGCGCTCGTTCCCAAGATGTTCGAGTAGAAACCTTTTTCCTTGAGCGTGTTGTACTGTGCCAAGCCCGTTTCGTCCACTAAGTACATCGCTTTCTCCATCGTGTAGCGGATGTACTTGTCGTCAGGGGCAAGCGTGAAAAAGTAGTGGTGGAACATCTCTACATGGCTCTTGGCTTCCACGTCGAGCGTTTCCTCCATCGTCGTGCGGCGTACCAGTATGGGCACGTTGCCGTCCAGCACATACACCTTCTTTTGAGCGTCCGTAACCATCATGCGGGCCGTCCAGATACTCGACATGCTGATGATGACGCACCCCACGAGAAAGGCGGTGCAGATAATTCCGACCAGTTTGATTTTGTTCTCTAAATTCTTGATGACCATTTTGTTTGAATATTTATCGTTACTTTGTTATCTCATTACCGTACCCATTGCGCCCGTCGCCGTCATTTTGGCCTGCTGCGCCACGCCCTCACCGAAGTTTCGGGTCGAGAACGCCGTATCGCCCTCCGGTATCATCCATGCCGCAAGGTCGGGAACGAGGTTCAGGCATTTCAGGGCCACGATGCTTGCCGCCATCAGGTAGCCGGCGGAGAAGAAGCTGTTTTGCAGGTAAGCCGCCATCGTCTGCTCGCTCGCCGTGATTGCCGTCAGGTTCTCCACCTGTATGCACAGCACGATGTCGAACAGCAGCAGCACGTAGAAGCCCACGAAGTAGAGCATCGCCCCGTAGAAATGCACCGTCAGATACCTCGTGAGCCACTTCGCCCACGCACCTTCCATTTGGGCAGGAGCGAGAACGCCCACTGTATAGGGCCGAAGATGGTGAGCATTCCCAAAAGAATTTGCTGACAATAGATGGTAACCCACCAACCGATTCTGAATACTACAAGGGCTATCAGCATGATGATTTTGTCAATCCCCACGATTACCCCCGAAGTCAGCGAGGTGAACCACAGCTTCGCCGCATCCTTCTCCATGTTCGTTACCTCGTCCACACCTGTCTGTTCCATCGTTGCCTCGATAAGGTTTGGGTCCGACGTACCCGTATGGGCGACATCGGCCTGTGCCTGCAGGGCAGTGTACATCGTGTCGCGCACGTAAATCAACTCCTGCACTTCCTCGAACTTGTCCGAGATTTGCGAGGCTTCGGCCTCGTACAGGTCATGTGTGTACGAACCGACGCAGTTCGGGATATAGGAGAGGAAATCTAAAAAGCACCAGTTGCTCCCGCTGTTTGCCATGCCCGTGTCTGCCGGAGGATACCACCAGCAGAGGATAAGCGACACGGCCAGCGGTCTGAAGAGCTTCATCACGTCCAAAGGCTCGTGCTTGACCATCATTTTGTACGCCATGCCTGCCGCCATGATGATGGCGAATAGGGCGGCCAGTGCCATGCACATTTGAAGAATCCACCAGAAGGGACCTTGCGAGCCGGTAAAGGTCGCATCGGTCAGAAACTCGTTGGTCTGAAAAATCACGTCGTCGATTTCCTCTTCCAAGAGGTCGATACCGAAATCCGAAAGAATATTTCCGTCTGCCATACGTTGTGTGTTTTTAGTTCTTTCTGTTTACCGTCTCGTCTCCGTCTCCCGTATCAGTTTCGCCGCCCGATTGCGCCCCTCGCACGGCGGAACGCGATTCGTTCCACCGGCCATCGCCTCGCGGACGATACCGCCCTTGTCCAGTCTCCGGTCGGCGGTTGCATTCAGCAGCCCGTTCGCAACCGTGGCGTTCTGTCTTCGGGCAAGGTAGCCGACCAGAATCTCGTTCTGCCGTACCACGTCCTCGTAGATTCGCAGGTACTCTTTCTTCCGTTGTGCGTTGGGCATGTAGGCGTCCTTCGTAGCGTCAATGGCGCACTGGTAGACGTGGTAGTATTCCGTCCACCGCTCCCTGTCGTCCGTTGTGCCCCCGGCAAGGGGGATGCGGTCGATGTTGCGCTGAAGCCGTTCCATTTGAGCGTTTATCTTATCGCCCTCGGCCAGCCACGCGAGGTCAATCTGCCGGTCGGCTACATTCAGTGCCTCGATTTCGGCCCGCTTGACCAGTGCCGAGTCGATGGCTTCCGCCTCGTCTGTCTGGTTGTACAGGTTCACACCCGCCAGCGTGCGGAACGACAGTTTGTTCTTGCTTGCCGCCGACTTCTTGTACTTGTTGTGCAGCAGCGTGTAATAAAGTTCGGGCGACAGAGCGCCCGTACCGGTTTCCATAACCGTAATCTGGTTCTGTTTCGGCGAGTCATGGTTGTAAGTAACCGACTGCGCCTTGACACCGCTCGTTGCAACTGCTGCAACCGCCATGAGTAAGAGAGTTCTGTTCATATTAATTTCCGGTTATTCATTATTTTACAGTTATTTATATCGTATAGTCATACTTTTTTTGAGCTTCCTTTACTGTCATAAATATTGGTATTCATTCCTGACTCGTTTCTCTCCTTGCGAGAAATATGTCTCGTCTTTTTCAATGCAAATACATTTTCTATTCGTATAGATACAGGCAATTGCGGTGCTCATGCTCCCCGAAGCAAAATCAAGGACAGTATCTCCTTCCTTTGTGTATGTTTTTATCAGATACTCCAATAATGCAATCGGCTTTTGGTTGACATGAATCGTTTTGCCTTCCGATTCCGCTGTTTTGAAGTATATCACACTTCGTGGATATCTTGTCCCTTTGTTTTCATGCCTGAATGTAGGATTGGGTACATTGTTTATCCCTGTCCAATTGCTTCCTCTCTTCGTGCGGTTCCCGTAAGGCTCGCCTTCCTCCATGATTGGATAATAAGGGGTTCTGCCTTTGCCAAAGACACTTATTAGCTCATGTGCTTTTAGAGGTTGTTTTTTAGCGAGAAGAAAATTGCTTGCTTTTGACTTTTCCCAAACCCAGTCATATTTAAATTCATCTAAATTGCCGCAGCGTAGAAAGCTGCTGAACGGTTCGCTGCCAAATAAGACCGTAGGTGCATTTTCTTTCCTGACTCTCCTGATCTCTTTCCACATTTCCGGGAATGGTATTATTTTATCCCACTGTGAAGCTGTAATTCCAAAAGGGGGATCGCATAAAACCAAATCAATGCTTGATTCCGGAAGAAAAGGCATCACTTCAAGACAATCGGCCTTATATAACGTAATGTCTTTTGCAAAAACAATCTTTTCCATTGCATCAATCTGAATGTCTTTTTATCCCTTGGTATAATCCCAATAGGCTTGTTTGTACTAAAAATTCTTTCTCTGTTTTTATTTCCCGATGTCGATGGCATGGAAGTCAAACTCTAACCTGTAGATAGTTTGCCTTCTTTCCCTTTTATCGTTCGTTAATAATCCAGCCGTCCCGCTTTGCGCCATCGTCCGAAAGCCCCGTCGATAATCTCCTTGACCTTGGGACGGTAAATCTTCGCTTTCCAGTAACCGATGCGCACCTGTATGTACCGCCACGTCTCGATATACGCCCGGTTCAGGTGCCGCTCGATGTCGTCCAGCGACGTGTTCACCGCTTCCAGCACCATCAGCAGGTCGGAGGTCGAACATTCTGCCGCCCCTGTGGCATACAGCACGAGGTCACTGACCGATTTGTAAAGCTGTTTCCCGTCATCGGCGATGTCCCGTATTGCCTTTTCGTTGATGGCCAGTATCACGGCATCGCCGGGGTCGATGCGCCCCCGTTTCACGATTCTATCGTTGAAGTCCTCCAGCAGTCTCTTGTAATCGCCGATACGGTCGCTGACCGCCGTATAGGTGCTTTTCACGTTCAGCACCGTCCGCAAGGACTGGTACATCACGTCGATGACGTCGAAGGCACGGGTGTAGCGGTCCAAGTCCACATTCAGTTCCTTGTACTCGCCGACCTCTTTGCGGCTGTACTCGTGCAGCAGCTTGTTGCTGTATTCCAGCGTACTGCGGGCCAGCAGCAGGCTGCGTTGCTTCTTGTGGTCGTTGATGTAGGCTTCTACCGACACGATGTCGAACGTCCATTGCGCTTGCAATGCCGGGCAGGAGAGCCAGCAGCACGACTGCCATCAGCAGGGCACGTTTCATGGCCGCACCTCCTTTCCGCTGCCTTTGCCGTTCCTGCCGTTTCCGCTCCGCAGGTTCCGCGCATTCTCCACCCAGCTTCGTGGCATTCCTCCACGAGCGTCAGCCTGCGTCCCTCGTCCATATCCAATTCGGGCAGCACGTCCTTCAGCACGTCGATGATGCTCCGTTTGTAGTGCATCATCTTCTCCAGTGACACGAGGTCGGCATATATCATCGTAATCCGGGAATCCACTTCCCGTGCGATTTCGAGCCGGTCGCTTGACCACAGCAGATGGTACACCTCCCCGGTCGGAGTCTCTTCCAATGGTGGGGTACGGGCATATTCCGTCGTGATCTTGCACGAAGGATGCTCTCGTGCAATCTCCGCAATACGGTCGTTCACCAGTTTCGTTTTCTCCGCGTCCGACAGGTTAGGGTCGAGCGTCAGCACGTCGGCCACATACGTGTCGGTGTATTCCGTGGTCAGTTCCCAACTGATCTGCACGATGGCACGGTGTATCTTGATACCGAGGAAATATTTCGGTTTGCGGGCTATCGAGACCGTCGCCTTGAACGTGATGACCCCGTTGATGTTCGGCATGGTCGCCTTACGGACATAGGTGTAGCCGTTCCACGCCCCGCCGTCCTGCCACGACAGGCTGTAAGCCGTCTTGCAGTCCTGCATGATGGCCGGTATGCGGTAATAGTCGTCTGTTGCCACATCGTTATCGCCCGCCGCCTCGGTTTTCGCGTCGGTGTATTCCCGTTGTTTCTTCTGCCATTCGGACAGCTCGCTTTTCAGGCGGTCTATCTGTGTCTTGTTCGCGTTGTACTGCTGCCGGTACACCGCCGCATCTTCCACGCTTGCCTCGGCGATTTTTTTCAGCAGGTCGGCATTCTCGCTCTCCAACGCGTTGATTTGCGACTGGATGGCGGCTACCTGATTCTCTGCCTCCTGCAGCATGGCGTCCAGCTCGGACAAGTCCAGTTCGTTCTCCGTAACCGTGGTCTGCATGGCACACTCCTTTGAATGGGCGTTCAGGGATTTGCCGCACGTTCGGCACTTGTACTGCGTCGTGCCCTGACCGAGCGTAGCCCCGTCCGAACAGGTTACACTGATGGTCACGCTCTCGCAGCCTTGCAATTTCGCGGCGTCCGTCGCCTGATAATAGTTCCGCGCGTCAGAAGCTATATAATAGGTATAACCTTCCTCGTTGTCGTTGAACTCCGAGAGTCGGGCGTTAAGCCCGGCTTTGAACGTGTTCAGGTCCATCGAGTAGGAATCGAACACCTCTTCATAGACGACCTCTTCCCGGTTCCAGCTTTTCTTCACATGGATTTCGTAGGCGTATGCCTTCTTCGTCTGTTTGCCGCCCCGGCTGATGATATAGCCGTTCTGCCAGTAGTTGATACTATAGGTATAGCCGTCATTCTGGTTGTTGAGCTGCTGTACCCGGCTTCTCGACCAACCGGCGTACCGTTCCGAATTGGCGAGCGCCTGCTCCCGTTGCGAGGCATTGGGATAAAAGTCGGGATCGGTTGTCTCGAAACGCGTCCATTCGCCGCCGTTCAGTATGCTGTTATCGTCCGTCGGCGGGTAGTAGTCGCACAAGGCGATACTCCCTTGCTCACGCCGGGCGATATACCACCGTTGCGTGTAGTAGTTTCCCGCCGTCTCGTCCAGATAGTCCGTCATCCAGGAGGTAAGGTCGTAGTTGCTGAAATCGAACAGTCCCGCCACGTTGTCCTCACCGCCCACCATGTCAATCAGCAGGCCGCCGAGGTCATGCTCCGCCTGCTCGAAGAGCGCACCGTAATGGTCATACAGGTCGATGACCTTGCTGACCCTGCCGCCCATCAGCTCATGGAACGAACTGGTTTGCAACAGGGCGTCACCAATGTTCCCGATACCTGCCGAGGCGAGACCGACACCCATGTTGTAGAGGTTGTCGATGTCGTGTTGCAGGTTCTCCTTGGTGAAATTGCCCGGCACGCTGGCGATGTCGTCCAGCATGTGCTGCCAGTCGATGTCGCCTATCTCCGAGAGTTTCAACAGAGGGGCGATGTTCCGGTTGATTTCCAGAAACACGATGTCCGAAAAGCCCAACGTGCTGTTCGTCACTACACTCTCGAACTGCATACACAGGCTTTTCGTTTCGTCGCAGATTTTCATCAGGTAGCTGCCCCAGTAGATAGCCGTTTGCGGTGAGCGGAGCATCAGTTTCGCCACCACCCATATCTTGGGTATGATCTTCTCCGAGACCATGCGGTAAATGCGGCGGTAGTAGTAGTTCTCCGTACTGCTGTTCCAGATACCGAGGTCGGAAAAGGCTTTATGCTCCAAGAACTTGGAGGCAAAAATCCCCGCCGTGGCCACTTCCGCCGCATTGTAGTGCTTGAGTATGTCATCGACCTGCTCCCGGTAATAGCTTTCCGCCACGGCTTCCGTACCGAAAGCGGTAGCCATTGCCGCCACGGTACGCGCATCGTAGTTCACGCTGTAATACTGCGCGTGGATGTGCTGTACGACAACGAGCGACAGGAGCATAAGGATAAGTGACAGCCGTTTCATCATGGATTCCTCCCCGGTTAAAAACAGCCCCCGTCAACGGCGCGTCATGCCTCTTAGTGCACGTATCAGTCGTCGGCCTCATATACGGCGGAATTTGCCACCAGACGGTGGTGTATGAATACCTCCTTGGCTATCTCGTACCTGCGTTGTTCCCACTTCGCCTCTTCTTCCTCGTCCTGCACGGAATTTCCGATACCGGCGTATTCGTCCAGTTCCTTACCGGGCATTCCCAACCGGAGATTGTACCTTTCCAGAACATCCTCTATTTCCTCGATGCTTTTTCTTCCCATGTCGCGTACCCTTACCAAGTCCTTTCCGGGCCATTGGCACAAATCCCGGATGGTTTTGATGTCGAACTCACGGAATATCCGTTGGATACGGGCTTCATATTTGCTCCCGAACTCAAGTGTCTTCACACTTTGGCTGATGTCTATCTTTTCCATTTTCTGTAATTGATGATTTGATTGTTATTGTTTTACATGAAGGTTCAATATCCGCCCGGCCTCGTTGACCTTTTGGGCGAACGGCAGGGATTTTCCGATACCGCTGGCGTTCCAATCCCGACAGTACGCTCGATAGCTTCCTGATGGCTGCACCGCAATTCCCGCTTGTAGAGTTTCAGGCTTCTTTCTCCGCCCGCTCGGTGGTGTAGGTCATGTAACACTCTCTTGGTTCTTCCACGCCGTACACGCCGCTGGTCGTCCCCCGGCGGATGAACACCTCTCGGAAGAAGCTGCGCCCTTCCTTGTTTTCCAGCCGGTTGATGGTGAATATCTTTTTGCAGTCCACGTCGGTAAGTCCGAGAATAGCCTTGATTTCATCGAACCGCTCGCGGAACTTGCTCTGGTCAAGCAGCATCACCACGTCGGAGTTGTTGATGATGGCTTCCTTGACGATAGGGCTGCCGATGATGTCCTGTATCTCCTGCGTCACCACGCCGACCGAGGCCCAGAACTTACGGGCCGTCTTGTACATAAACTTGATGTATTCGGCCATGAGCGGGCTGGCAATGGCCTTCCACGCTTCCTCTATGACCAGGACTTTGCGGTTCTTCTTGATACGCATCTTCTGTAAGATACATCCATGATAATCAGTGTGACAAGAGGGAACAGGAGAGGATCATCCTTTATACTGTCAATTTCGAAGACGATGAACGTCTCATCGAACAATGAACTGTCCATGTTCTCGTTCAGCGTCTTTTCATGATTGCCGCCCCGATAGAAGTCCTTCATCATGTAACGGTACGTCGATATGTCGATGCCCGAAATATGGTTTTCGGCACAGATGTCGGGGATGCGCTGCACGGAAAATTCATAGAACGAGTTGAACGACAGCTCTTCCACTTTCAACTCCTTACGGCGGCGTTCCATCTCGTCGATCATGCGCTCGATACGCCCGGTCCGCTCTCCTTCGTCCTCGTCCTGCTTCTCGGCATGGTTACGGTCGTCGATGAGCAGCCCCTTACGCAAATCCTCCCGTTGCAGGGGTGTGAAGCCGTCGAACCCATTGAAATAAGTGTCGTAATACTCCGTGATGACCTGTTCTATCAGGCGGTCCTCTGTCTTTGTGACCGTACCCTGCGAGCCTTTCCAGATGAGCAGCACGAGGTTTTTCAGGAAGCCCGTCTTCTCCACATTCATTTCCGCCCGATTGATGCGGAATGGGTTCATCGTAATCGGTCTTTCCTCGGTATAGGAAATGTACTTGCCGCCGAGGTATTCGCAAAGTCCCTCGTAGCTGTTACCCGTATCGACCATCACCACGTCCGTTCCTTGCTCGTACAACTGGCGCACGACAGAGTTCATGTGGAAGCTCTTGCCGCTGCCCGAAGGACCGAGACAGAAAAAGTTCGAGTTGTCCGTCAGCTTGTTTTTCCCCTCCTTTCCCGTGATGTCGATAGCCACCGGCACGCTTGGCGGTCTGTGTAGTAGATTTTCAGCGGTGTCTCCTCGCTGTGCTGTATGTGCTCCTTATACATCAGACACATCGCCGCGTCACCCAGCGTCAGGAAGCGGTCATAGTCCTCGTTCATGCCGTAACAGTTACCCGGAAACGAGTTCACGAACAGTTCCAGTTGGTTGTACGCCCTTTTGGAAATATGGATACCCATACGTCCGAAAGCATTCTCCAAGTGGTTCGTGCATTTTTGCAGGTCCGTATCGGCCGGTACGGCGACGATCAGGTTGAAATGGGTGTACACGAGCTGCTTGCTTTCCCGCGCGATGACCTCCTGCACCCGCTTGATGTCCTCCACGGCCATCTGGTTGCTCGGATTGGGAATACTGGCGTGCCGGTTCTTCTTTTTGTCCAGCAGGGCCAGTTCCCTTTTCTGGTTGGGCAGGAAGACAATCTGGTTATAGACGACCGTCTCCGCATTCGGAATGTTGTCGATGGCAGCCAGCAGGTCCACGGGCATATCCGTGTTATTGACCTCTATATTGGTGTAAGGCCGTATCAGTGAGGGCAGTGCGGCACAGTCCACATCGACAAGGCTATATACCTTGCAGCGTTTGTCGCCCATCGAGACCGTTTCGTCGTCCGCCTTGAAGTTGGTCATCGACACGATCCGCTCCTTGAAGTTCATGGCGAAATAGCGGTCCACGTATTCGCTCGCTTCGGCTTTGTTCAGGAACCTGGCCTGTACCCCGGCATCGTGCAGCTGGTCATGCACTTTGCGTATCTTGACCAGAAAGTCGCGCCACTTCTTGTTGTCGAACGAGAACAGGCGGCTCTTCTTCGCCTCCTGCGTGATGGTCAGGTAACACACGCTGTCCGTATAGTTACGCCCCTTGAAGTAACGGAAGTAGGCCGATGAGAGGAACTCGTGTTTGTCCCCCGTCTCGTTCTCGAACTGTTTCCGGATGAAGATGTCCTGTTTGTGCAGGGCATATCCTTCGCCGAGCGTCTGCGCGAGGGCGGTGAAAAGGTGCGTGAACTCGTAGTAGCTGTCGATGTTCGCACAGTATTTCTGCACGGGATTCTCTATTTTCAGGATGGCTGAATATTCGCCCGTCTTGGTGTACAGCACGCCCACGCCGTTCGTATCTTCCACAGAAAAATAGATGTCCTGAAAGATACGCTTACGCTTGCCTCCGGTACCGAACGCATAGACCGACAGGGCCATGCCGGCACACAAGGCGATAAAAAGTAGAATGATGTACAAGGTCATTTCAAAATACAATAAAAAAGGCCGGTCCACCCGGATTTCAGGCGGCCGGCCCGCGTTCAACATTCAACAAGACCACACGTTGCCCGTGATGGTTTTTCTTTTCTTCTCACAGTTTCTTCGAGTGGGCGTAGATATACACTCCGCGACCGTCTTTCTTGGTATGCAGCCCTTTCCGCTGTTTGAGCATGATAAGCGCAATACCCGTCGAGACGACCGCAACCAGCACGACCAGTCCGGCCACGAAACCCACGAGGCAGTAGGCGATGATAAATCCGACGATGCTCCGCCGGCAACGCCCGCCGCCCAGTAGATGTAGCGTCCCTGAATACCCATGAACTCCAAAGGCCGTTGCAGGCCCTTGAACAGCGGGTAGTCGGGATAGCGTTCGTCCTTGCCTTTCATCGTGCGGGAGGGTTATGCGCCGATACCGAAGAACATCGGAAGTGCTTGTGCGGCAGCGATTAAGAAAATACATGCGCCAACGATCATCATAATCTTTTTCTTCACGTCCTGTTCCTCGTTGTTCATGGCGATGTACACCGAGATAGCGCCTACGATAGCCACTACACCGGCAATGGCGTAACACAGTTTGACCATGACGGGGACGTACTTGGCGATTTCCTCCGTCACGGTCGCCAGTGCGGTCGTACCGGCGGAGTAATCGCCTGCGGAGTTTTGGGCCATGACGGCCGTCGTGCCACACAGCAACATCAGTGTGAGCATCTGTACCTTTTTAGCAGAAAACATTCTTTTCATTTGTCTTTTTGTTTTTTGAAACATGATTATTTATTTTAGGGTAAGTATTGCAGTTCTTTCGAATCGTTATGGCGGCACCTCATTCCTGCATCCCGTTTCTATATGCGATAGCCGAAAAAGGCAGGAAAGACAAGGAAGGCACCGATCAGGAACAGGCACGCGCCCACAAGCGTTACGACGGACTTGGTAATACCGTCCTCGCCCGTGTTCATCTTTACGTAAATCTGGAATCCGGACACAATCACACAAATCCCGGCGATGGCACAACAGAGAGCTTGGACGTAGAACATCATCGTTACCACGTAGTCGTGCATCGTCGCCAGCGCATCCGCCCCCCAACTGTAATTCACGCTGCCACTTTTCGCCAGAGCCGAACAGGGGATGATGGAACAAAGCGCACATAGTATCTTCTTCGTTTTCGACATCTTACAGCTTATCTTTGACCGGTCTCCATTTCAGGCTGGGACGGTTGTCCAAGCGTCCTTTGGAAATCATTGCCTTATACATCTCTTCGTCGGTAAAGCCGTCGGACAGGTAGGGTGCGACCTTTTCCATCTGTGCCTCTGCCTTGGCTTTCAGCCGTTCGAGCCGATCCTTGGCTGTTCCATCTTTTTTCCCGGTGTCGCCGTTTTGGGCGGCAGGCGAAGCGGCAGGTACAGTCTCCGTGCCGTATGTTTCATTTCCGATTTTGAACCCGGTCTCGTTCTCCGAAACCTCGACACTCTCTTCCGTGGAATCCATCGGACCGAGGTCGAAAACTTCCTCGTCAGTCTTCTCCGTTCCCTTCTTTCCATACAGGTCACGGATGATATTGACCGCGAAATAGACGATGTACAGCACCGTCAGTACAAGGGCGAATATAAAGTATGAACCCATCTGTTTTTAAGTATGAAATTAAACTTTAATTGAACTTTGAAAGTACGGTTGCAAAGAAAAATATTATATTTGATGTAACAAAAACTCTTTATATCAAACAGTATTTTATTACATAGAAATAAGTTTGAAACACTAAAATTGAACTTTAATTTCATACTTTGAGGTATCGAAGCAGAAAAATCGGGCATAAAAAAAGCCTCCGGGAGGAGAGCTTTCAAGGGAAAGGGTAACGATGATGCCTTACCGTTTCTTTCCGCGTAGGTAATCGTTCAGGTCCTTGTATTCGCGATAACGGGGTGCTTCGTTGCGTACACGCCCGCCATACATGCCGGCGATGGTCTCTTCCGTTTTCTGCCCTGCGAGATCATTGTCGAGATAACAGTGGATTTCCTCGTACACCTGCAAGTGTTCCAATGCTTTTTTCAGGTTGTTCACCGAGTTCATCACGAGGTAATCACAAGGTGCGTCGATGCAGACCGTATCATCACCCGCCTGTTTCAGCGTCAGGTAAGAGAGAAAATCCATGAAGCCCTCGAACACGCAAACACGGTTCTGTGTTTCACCATGAGATTGCCTGATGACAGAGATGTCCTTACACCGGATACAGCCCTTATAATAAGGATTGCGCACCTCGTACCCGCCCGCCGCGTTGCCGAAGGCAAGAGCGAAGTAGCGCCGTTTACGTAATTCATAATGGACCTCCCGGCAGAACATGCGGCCGATGTCCCCGTCGATTCCACGGGAATGAAGGTACGAGAGTAGCGCATGGTGCTGCAACGGCACGACGAGCACGTCCTTCATGTCAGCTTCGACGGGACGGGGTGTTGTCCCCGGAATCCGCACTCTTTGTATCGGGGCAGCATTTTCATGTCTCCCGATACAGGCAAGCACTTCGCTCACGCTGTTCGTCCGGTACAGGTATTTGCCCAGTTCCACAAGGTCGCCGCCCGTCGCTGCGCCAAAGTCATACCATTCGTTGAGCCGGTCGTTGACCTTGAACGACGGAGTGCGTTCATCGCGCAGCGGTGACAGATACCAGTATTGTTTTGATATCACACTCTGGGATGGTAGCCGAGACTGGCGAGATAGTCCACGATACGCAGTTGTTTTGCTTCCGCTATGGTCATGTCATTTTCTTTTCACTTGTTTTCAAAAAACAGTTTACTTTGGTTTTTCTCCTATATATACCCGGACCAAAGTAAACTAAATTATTTTTCACCTTCCGCTTCCTCGCATTCTTCGTCGAAAAGCAGGGCTTCGGTCGGGGTCACATCGTAATAAAAGAGCTTGTCCCGTTTGACGATCAGCTTCAGGTTTTCCGTCAGGTATTGCAGCAGTTTTATCATGACGCTGCGTCCCCGTTTGAACCCGATAGCCTCATAGGAAGCCATGAGGGCCTGCAGCACGTTCTCGAAACCTTTGATGGGCCTGTCCCCGAAAGCGGCGGAAAGTGCCTCCCGGTGCTGTTCGATGGACAAATCCATGAAGCTGCTCCGGGCTTTCGGTCTTACACTGCCGTCAAACGAATAGTTATCCACCATGACCGGCAACCCTTCGTCATCAACGGAAAAGGCGAACGGTTTGAACTCCTTCTCGCGGATATGCAGCGCATGAACTTCACTGATAACGGGATTCTCCGCACTTTTGGTGATGACCAGCACCGTTTCCGCCTTATTGCTCATTTCCGTACCGATATGCCGCGCACATTGTTGTCGCCCTTGTTCAGGTGTAGCACACAATGGATGTGCAGGTCGTATTTCGACGACCACTCCATCATCTTGTTGATGACCTCCACCGATTCGCTGGTGCTGTTGATGTCGAGCATCAGGTCGCGGATGCCGTCTATGATGACCAGCCCATACCCCTTGTTCTGACGCAGGCATAGTCGATAACCCCGATACGGACGGCAGGAGTGTATTCCCGCAGGCAAATGAAATCGAGATTCTCGTTGTCCGTCGTGGTGGGCAGCCCCGCCAGGCGGAGAATGCGTTCCAACACGTTGTGGCAATGGAAACGGCTCTGTTCAGTGTCCACGTACAGAATCCTGCGTTTGCCTTCGGGCAGGTGCGCCCGATAGTTCAAGACCTGCCGGCCCGCCAGCGACGCGGCGACGATGGCCGAGACGTTGAACGTCTTTTTCGCCTTCGCCTTACCCGTCGAAGCGCTGAAATTACCGAGCGTCGCTATGGTGGAGTTGTCAATCCATATAATCTGGGGCGGAGTCTCGTAGGTGTCCGTGGCCTTTATTTGCGATGCCGTGAGGATATCCGACAGGCGGTTCTCGTCCAGCTCCGCCCACGAGTTACGGTCAGTTCTTTTTTCGTTTTCCATAGCGCTTCTGGTTAAAGAACGGTTGGGTTGCGGACACTTCCGTCGCCATACGCATGGCATCGTCCACCGTAGGTTCGTAGTTTTGCAAGAGCCACGCGTCCAGCTCTTCCTTCGCAAAGTAGAGCATCTTGCCGCGAGGCTTGTAGTGCGGGATTTCCTTGTTCGATGTGAGTTTGTACAACATACTTTCGGACACGCCGATATACATGCACGCCTCTTGAAAAGTGAAGACCTTCTTGGTCGTGTAAATGGTATTTTCCAGCAAAGCCACACGCTCCAACAGACCTTCCACCGGTTCCAACTTCTTGAGAACCGCTTCTATGGCGGTCAGCCGTTCGCTCAACCGCTCCATGAATGTTGTTCTGTTTTGCATAAAATACATGTTAAAATTAGACAATGGAGAGTTACCTCCGTTATGCAGCGCGCTAACGGAGGTCAAAGTTATGTGATGTGAACCGGACAGCCGGAAATACCGGCGTGATACTATGCACGTATCACGGCAATTGTCACTGTTTTATCTTTCACATACTTGGCTTTTTGGCACTTCGTGTTATATTTTCAGTCGCTGACGCTTTTCGTATGCCGAGGTTTGCCGATGTAATGTTGTTCCTCGCCGCAGACAGGGCGGACGAGAGGCTTGAAGCGGTAACGTATCTTGTGCCGTCTTTGGACAACAGGAACCGCCCCTTGTCGAGAACCGACTGCCAGTGAGGCAGGATGAAGGTGTTTTCGAGCAACGCGTCGAACAGGACCGCCACATGGCGGATATTGTTCACACGTATGCAGAAGCCCTTCTTGCAGGCAAAAAGCGCTTCCATGTCCTCGATGCGGAGTGTGGAAACGCAAAACAGATGATAAGCGTTGGCGCAAGCCACAATACCTGTCATCTGTTCACGGGAAAAATTACAACCGAAGGAGAGAGGTGGATCGTTTCTGGAATCTTCTATACGTGAAGAGCCGAACCATACTCCGGCAATGTCGTACTTTCGTTTCAAGGCCATGCACTCCTCGAAAGAAAATGTTTCTGCGGTAAAGAGGCTTTTGACGAGACTTGTGCAATCGATCAACAGCCCTCTGATGATATGGATGTTCATTTCATGGCAATTCCTGCAAACCGCACTGTTGCAGTCGATGTACCGGTGACTGTTTATAAAGTCATCCACATAGCGGCCATACCGTTTGCCGCCTGCCATGACGTCTTGAAGATAAAGCTCCCTCGCTTCGGAGAGCAATTCGTAAAATTCTTCCGCTACATCCTGTTCCGTAGCGAAGTGGTGCAGATGTGGTCTCCCTTCAAAAAAAGAGAGGACCTGTTGTTTTGTCCTTTCATGTCGAATTGTTTTTATGGGTTTATACTTATTATAATAGTGGCATTACTTCGACTATTTGAAAAGTCGGAGAAAAGCCGGAAATATTTACCTGTAAATTGAATTTGACATGTATAACTACATCAGTCGAATAGCCCGTTGACCAAATTGACTGCTTCGTCTTTTTTCTGGTTGATGATTTTGGCGTACACCTGTGTCATTCTCACGGAGGTATGACCAAGCAGCTTCGATACGGTATAGAGATCCGCACCGAGCGTCAGCATCATGGTCGCGAATGTGTGCCGGGCCGTGTGAAAAGTAAAACGCTTGGTGATTCCGGCCGCTTCGGCCCACGGCTTGAGATACTGGTTGATGTTTGAAGGCAAGCTGAACACATGGTCATCCGCCGCCTTGTCCTCACGCTCCGGCATCCACTTCAACGCCTCGTTGGAGAGTGGCAGGTAAATCGGTTCTTTGGTCTTCTGCATAGCCACCGCCAGACGGTATTGGCCGTTATCGACAAAGACATTCTTCCATTTCAGGCCGACAATATCGCTGATACGCAGTCCGCAGAAGCAGGAAAACAGATAGCGTTTTTAACCCTCCCATCCTGTACCGGAGTGGCAATCAACGCCCGTACCTCTTCGATGGTCATATAGGACCGCACGCTCTCCGGCATTTTGGGCTTCTCCGATTTTTCCATTTCATTAAACGGATTTCTCAACAACCGTTTAGCCCGGACGGCAGCGTTCAGGGCACCGTTGAATATCTGATAATAGGTATTGCGTGTAGATGCTGCTATCGGCTTTCCTTTAGGGCGGAAGGTCGTCAGCATGTAGTCGATATAGCCTTGGCAAAAAGCGAGGTCAACCCGATCCAACAAAAACCTTTCCCCTGCATATTCTTTCAGGATATGGGTAACGGCCTTGATTTGACCGATGCCTTTCTTGTCGCGTTTCTCTTGGTACTCCAAATAGGTTTGCATCCAGTCCAGCAGATAAACCTTATCTGTATGGTTCACGATACCGGCTTCGCCGCTGGTCAGTTCGATAATGCGTTTCGACTTGATGGCATTCGCAGCGGCCATTGTTATTTCATTCTGCCGACGGGTATTGTTGTCCGTTCCCGGGATAAGATACAGCTTCAGGTACTCATATGTCCGCTTGCCATTGCGGTATATATCCAGATACAGACTTTTGCTGCCATCGGACAAATCCTTCATCCGAAGACGGATGGGCTCTTTTACTTTTTTAGGCTTCTTTATTCGTGGCATAATCGTATTCTTTCATTCGTTCTTTTTCGTATGCAAATGTACGAATTAAAACCGAAATCAAGAAACAAACAAGGAACAAAAATGTACCCAAAAAGAACTAATTAACAGAAAATAGCGAAAACAACTGAAAAAAACGATTTCTTTATAAATGTCTGATATAAAGCCTATTTACTTGTACTTATTTGGATTTTATTTTCATCTTTAATATGTCTGTTTGTTTATTGGAAATATAAGAGAAGAAGGAGTATTTATTATAGTTTTATTCGTTTTTGTATCCCACGAATTCATATTTCGAAGGAAAAAATGTATCTTTGCTATGTAAATTGGGATTATTGTATATCAAAAACAGTAACAGATGATGATTGATGCTAATATAGGATCTGCAAAAGATAATATGAAAAGTGCCATTCATAATTGGTACAAATTTACAGCGGGCTTTTCTTATAAGTTCGTAGATCTTATTGTTGACAATATGGATACTGTCCCGAACTGCATATACGAGCCTTTTGCTGGATGCGGGACAACACTTGTCGCTGCCCAAAAGAAAGGCATCTCATCAATTGGAAATGAAAGCCAAAAATTAATGTGTGATGTTATCAATGCTAAATTAAATTGGGACATTAATGTTGACACATACAATAAGTATATGCATCAAATACTACACTATGTAAAAGTGCATAATAATATTGACATCTTAGATTTACACTGCCATGAGCTTTTGGAAGGTTTATATGACAAAGCTACTCTTAAAGAGCTCTATTTAATAAGAGATGCCGTACGATTATTGAATGACGAGAAATATGAACTTTTTTTCAACTTAGCAATAAGTCAAACATTGCATAAGTCGGCAATACATCCTATTGCTGTTCCTTATATTGTACGCTCAAAAAAACAAGTGAATTGCGGTCACGCTTTAGACAAGTTTCAAAGTATTACCAAGCAAATGCTTGAAGACTTAAGTACTGTTCCACATAACAATCGTCTTGCAAAGGTTTATAATGCAGATTCACGTAAAAGGAACAACTACATTAGTGATAGTTGCTGTGATTTATGTATTACTTCGCCTCCGTATCTTAATAATTTGGATTATGGAGAGGTATCAAAAGTTCATACTCATTTTTTTGAGTTAACAACCAATTGGCGTGATATAACAGAGAAGGTAAGACATAATCTTGTTACAGGGGCAACGACACATTATAAAGATGCAGATTTTGATATTGACACTTTTTGCGCATCTGAATTTGCTGTTTCTAATCAGTCATTAATGCAAGATCTTAAGGATTTGTTTTATAATATTCATAAAAATTCCAAAGAGCGTAAAGGGAAGAAGAGCTTTCATATTCTTATGATGCACTATTTTGAGGACATGTATTATGTTTTAAAGGAAATGTATCGCGTTTTGGCACCCAATAGTAAAGCTTATCTTATATTGGGAGATTCTGCACCATATGGAGTATATGTTCCAACAACTAGGATTCTAGGTGAAATATCCCAATCACTTGGCTTCGGAGATTATGAAATTTATAAAATAAGAGAAAGAGGCAATAAATGGAAGAACTTAAAAAACAGGCATAGCATTGAATTATCTGAAAATATTTTGATATTAAGAAAACCATGATGAATGTTGTGAATATATCTCAGTCTCAAATATTGCCTTTATCTTTTCAAACAGCAAAAGAGTTTCGTGATGAAGAGAATAAAGGTTGGAGTTTTTCAGGTGTTTACTCATTTGAAGAACTAAGAGATATTTATATACTACTAGCCGATTATACATTCGTTTCTGTTGAACATTTTACTAAAAATATAGTCATTCCAAAAACGGCTTCTGTTGAGCATAAATGGACACCTAGGCGTGTAAGGGAAATATTGAACGCATTAGTTAATTTTAAGTGGTATTCAAGAAATTTAAATGGAACAGAATATAAAATAGCCACCTCTAAACCTTTATTTTCACCAGAATTGTTATGTAAGCCTATCTCAGATATAGAATTGCCAATATTTATGAATGTCTTCTTTTCGTATTCCCGTTTTAAAGAATACATTTCATTATATAGTTATAACATAGATCAACAAAATATCATTGAGAACTCAACACCCGTATATAGTTTTATAAGCGATAAAAAATATACTGATTCATTTTTCAAGGAGTTAAAACATAACCCAGATATACTACATGTTGAAAAAAATTAATGAAACTGGAGAAAAGAATAGTGGCTTTTCTTCTTTTTGGGATGTTTTTATTACTTGGGCTTTAAAACTAAATATTATGGAAAAGTTCAACTCTCAATTATTTGGTATGAAATTATCTAATGGACATAGTTTTGCATGTAGTTATTTTGTTTCAAACAATTCATTACCTTCACTTCCCATAATAATTGATAGTTCTTTTCCAACGAGTCGTATTATCGACATAAACAATTTGATTTGGCATATTTGTACCACATATCGTAAAAGGCTTAAAGACGTAAAAAAAATATATAATCGATCAATATGTAGAAAATAAAATGAAATACAATTTAATAAGAACATCTGAAATATTTATTAACAAAAGTGATAAAGTCGGTGAAGAAGATATTGCATATCCCTTGTATAGGGATAGTTATGTTTCACACTTAATTGTACGATAATGGAAAAAAATCTCATAAATACAGATTACCTTGCTGCTATATGGGTAATAGCAATATTGACGAAAAATATTCTATACTAGGGTTAAAATATAATCCTTTCCCACGTTCTGGCACAGCAAATATAAATGACAATGATTCATATAATCGAAGGATGCTTCCAATCGATTCTGAAGTAACAAAAAAGATAATGACCTTTACGGCGAATGCTTTATTGGCAAACCAAGATCACCCTGAAGACAAGTTTCAAAGTTGTGTCATTTTGGGGGATTATGGTTCTGGGAAAACTCAGCTATTAATGTATATTAAATCAGAATTAAGAGAAATTGCAAATAATCCTAATTATACAGCAAAACCGTATGTTATTTATATAGACAATCCAGGAGTCAGCTTATTAGAATTCATTGGAAATATTATATCTCGAATTGGCGAGGAAAACCTTCGTAAATATTTATGGAATAATATTATATCTACAATTTGCAATAACGATGGATATAAAACAACATTAAATAAATATTTAACAGGTATGCAATCATTCTCTTTTGAGGGCACCATAAGTTATGATCCATATGCTCCAGAGAATTTGCTAAGTTACAAGCAATTTTTAACGGCTTTTGTAAATCAGATAAACACTCCTAACAAACGCAAGAATTTTGACAAGGATTTTCAAGAGGTTTTATTAAGTATACTATATAGCTTAACAAATGACTCTGTTGTGTCATATTATTTTTATGAATTTATTTCTAGTGATTATGGAGTTAATAAAACGTGGGAAGCTCTTATTAATGGAAATCTTAAATCTTTAAATGGGAAAGAAGCTAAGGTTATAAAATTTATTGTACAATTAGTTAAGGAACAAGGTTACACAGACTTTTTTATATTAGTTGATGAATTCGAAGACATAACAGAAGGGCGTCTGTCAAAAATACAGTTAGATAATTATATATATAATTTAAGAACTCTGTTAGATGAGCATCGGGAATGGGGGCTATTTTTCTCTATGAATCCTGAAGCATATAAACGTTTGCGCAGAGTCTCACCTCCTTTAGCCGATAGAATCGCAACAGAGTCTGTTGTATTATCTGCAATTAATATTGAAACTTCAAAAAGACTTATTGAAAACTACATTAGTATTGCAGACGGTGATAAAATAAATCCATTTAGTGAAGATGGAATTGAACGATTAGGTGAAATAACTGAAGGGAATGCTCGTAGATTCCTTATATTATGCTTTAGACTAGTTGAATTTGCAGCAAAAGAGTTCAAGTCAAAAGATGAGAGAATTGACACTAAATTTATTAATAATCATGTTAATCAAGATGGTATTTTATTATGAAAGAATGGAGTCAACCTTGTCATAATAAATTGACTGCTAGTATATTTTAGATACAAACATATTAAGTTATTTGTTGGATCAATCATATCCGGCATTAACCAGTTTGGTAACCTTCTTCAGTCAAAAATGTTGTGTAAAACTGGTTTCATCTGATTTTTGTCAATTAGAATTAGTTGGAATTCGTAAGCGAGAGCATTATTTGAGAGCTGTTATAGAAAAAGCTAATGCGAACAATGTTCTTGTTAATTGTAGTTCATTGTTAAAATATCATAACCAATATAATTGCGTAGAAATCGATTTTCAGCAAGTATTACCAACTATCCGACAAAAGGTAGATGAGGACCTAAATAAAATTGTTACCAATTATGGAGTTAAATTTGATAATATTTTTCATGAATATTTGTTTGCCCCCGCAAGAGATATATGTCTTTTATCAAAGATTTCAAAAGAAGACAGTTTTGTCATAGCGTCTGCATTAAACCCACAACCTAATTTATATGAACATATATGCTTATTATTACGCATGATGGAGATTTTGTAAAATGGCACAAAGAGGTCGAGGATATATTAAAAACAACCGTATATGATTATTACAATTTAAGTTATCCAATATTAATAGATCAAAGACAAGCCTTTGGATGTAATTTGGATAAAGGGGAGTTTGATACTGGTAGAATTTTAAAGAACTTTTACAAAGAATATATTAGTAAAAATAGCGAATACTATATAGGTACAACTTTAGTTCCGACAGGGGATAATATGCCCCATAATATGATTGCCTTAAAAACAAAAGTAGGAGTTACTATACGCCAACAACAATATATAACAATAATAAGTAAAGACTTTGATTTTTGTATCACAACAAGTAATAGGGTTACATTTTATCATCGAAATTCTCAGGTTGAAGAGAATTCAATAATGGAAAAGGCAAATATTGTAACTTGCTTATTTGAAAACATAAATGAAGAACTACCAGGAGAAACATATAAGGAAATCTTATCAGAATTACAAAAAAAAGATCATATAGTTTTTTATCATCCAGATAGTTGGTGATATTGTAAATAGGCGTTCAAAAAATGAACGCCTATTTATCATTCTATGCATTCGTGATATCTATTAATCTTGATAGGTAGCCACTTTGTGATACTTTACATTAGTAGATGGAGTTGAACAAATTTTCTGCACATTCGATTTTGCTCGCTCAATGGCGTACAAGTCCATTGTTGACATCGAACCTTTAGTCTCGGCTACGAAGAAGATATGCTTCGTAAGTATCCGGCAAACCACGTGTTTTCTGCAACTCCTTCAATCAGTATCTTTGTGCCCAAAAACAAAACTTATGATGAAACAAGAAGAAGTCGCAGAAATTATTATGCACTGCAAGAAACACAAGGTTACTTATAAATCAAGGCTGGCGGAACTCAATATCCCTGTCTAAAGATTTTATGACAGCAACTTTTAAGAACCTCATAAGAAATGCATCAGGAAAGATAAATTTCTTTTCTCCTAATGTAAATTTGACATAGATAAACTTTTCATTTTTATTGATTTTTACGACTCTTCCTTTACCAAACTTCTTGTGAACTACAATACTATCAACCGCTAAATTCTCAAGTTGTTTCTTGAGATTACTATTCTCTTCCGTTGATTGCACAGATAGTGGCTGCGCAGTAGTGAGCTCATTTACAGGGCGAGATTGTACAACTGGTACAGAATGAGGTTGTGAGGTCTTTGTTGTTCCTTGTTCAGTTTGTTTTTTATTGACTGTCTCAGTACCTTTTGAATAGGAATCAGAAGCTACCTGTGTCATTGAGGATTGCTGATTGTAGAAGAGTTTTTCATACTGTTCCTTGCGGATGGTAGTATCCCAGCCACCTACTTCGTCTGCTATATGCCTATTGATACCAGTATATGTCAGACTCGCATCTTCATAGCGTTTGAATTTGAAGATAGCGTCGTTCATCAGCGGTGCATTAAATACACCGAGTGAACATAGCATATTAAAGTCCTCGACACTTAAACCTGTAACTTTCTTGAACAGTCCTGGCTCTAACTGTGTAATGACATCTTTCAGGCACCTTTCACGATAGTCGGTCAAATACATAAATACGGGAATACGAGTAGCAAACTTTATCAATTTCTCTTGAATCTGTTTGCGTTTACTCTTCATTTCCTTTTCCTCGTCAGAAATTTCCTTTTTCTCCTTTGGGGTTGGATTGGGATTTTCTTTCTTTGCCTTTTTGACGGCCTCGGATTTATTGATGATGGTAGTAAGGTCATTGTTCAGGTTGCGGAACCCTTCTATATTCATTAAGGCTTTCATGGCTTCAGGACTCGCAAGCAAACGTTTCAGCGTATCATTATCTACATTTACAAGCAAGGCTGATTCCCATCGTTTTGCCAATAGCGTGGCCGAAGTTCCAGCCAAAGCGATATCCAAGATGTCTTGTGCATCAACTTCCTTCATGCTGCTTCCATCATAAGCCAGCACAGGAAGAAATTTTATGAACTCACCGACTTTCGCCTCTGGGTTGGATTCATTGATATCCAGTCTGCAACTGTAATCGGATATTTGCCGTAAAGCTCTGTCAAGGGCGAAGTCAAAAACATAGCATTCATTTTTCATTATGATACGATTTCCATCCTCATCCTTTACCTCCCATGGACTTTGAACTCTAAATGCTGCCTGAAAATATGTTTCCGGACTTTTCAAATTACGGAGCATGAATATCCCATTCCAAGGCTTCACGGTAACACCTGTTGTCAGTTTACCACAAGTCAGTGTTATTGTCTTTGTTGTAAGAGGATTCCCCATATTTGCCTGAACCGGATATAAAGCATCCAGACCGATTCCGGCTGCAGTTCCAGCACATACTGTTACTTTGTAATCATGGTAAAATTTATTTTGCCGTTGAGCAAGCAAATTGGCCATAGCAAAACAAGATGCAACATTAGGTAAAAACCAAAGTGTATGAGAAAGCACATTGAGTAATCGAGTATCGCTGAATGGCATTGGAGGACGTTTATCCTGTCCTAACTTCATATCATCTATACTAGCCGGGAGATATGAACCACGAATAAGATTCAGCCATTTCTGTACCTCGTTCTCATATTTGAATCTGGCATTTGCCCCTTTGCCTTCTGCTGCGAAAAACACATTCAAATCAAACTCATCAAACTCACCTTGCTTTGCTACTTCCTGTATTTCATCAGGCATACGGTAAGTAAGCATTACCATTCGTGGTAGGGCCAGATATGGATTACCACTACCTTTCCATTCTTTTTTGGCTCGCTGCTCGTCAGAATAAGTCCAGTTAAAGATCTGTTCCTCTATAAATTCTCCAGTATTGATGGCTCTGAATGGTGTTCCTGAGAGAAACAGATAATATCGTGTTGAAATAGGAAGCCATGTTTCATTGATGGCATTGCTCGCTTCATCTTTCTGATATTTTTCCGCATCAAATCTACCTCATTTTCTTCATCTTCCTTTTCAAACAATTCCTTTGCTTTCTCTTTCCAGGCTCCGAAGTGATATTCGTCAAATATTACCAAATCCCAATTTGTCGAATGGATAAACTCATTCTTGGTCTTTACACTCCATTTTCGTTTGTGCCAAGCAAATCTTGAAACGAACCAAAAACAACAATAGGTCTTGATTTATCCGCACGATTAAACTCTTGGTCAATATTCAGGTTATTGTTGCGGGCATCTTTATTGGATATGTACTGCCATCCTTCAAAATCGATATGAGATACAAGGTCTTCTCTCCAAGCCGATTCTACAGCAGGTTTGAATGTAAGGATTAAAATCCGCGACAAGCCCATTTTCTTTGCCAGCTGATAACTGGCAAATGTTTTCCCGAAACGCATTTTTGCATTCCACAAGAACTTTGGGGTGCGATCAGGTTCTTCTTTGAGTGCCTGATCAAAATATTTTTTTGTCTTCTCTACAGCACTAAACTGTTCGGGACGCATCGTGAAATTCTGTGTTCTATTCTCAACATTGTCTAAACCTGTACGAAGGGATAATATAGCTGCTTCAACATCAGATACTGAACATTTGAACCACTCATCGGTTTTGTCAAGAGGATTCAGTCGACGACAACCTTTGCTTTCAAGAATCTTGTGTATATCTTTATCTGTAAAACAAGAACCGTCATTAGCCATTGCTGACTCCACTAATACAATCTCATACTTGATTTTACTCGTGTGCAGCTGTTCCTCAATACGTTCTTTAGCACTACGATCAGTATAGCCGATTTTCAAATATCCTTTGTGTGAATCTACTCCAGGCAATCTATAGGCATATATTGTCGGAGTAACAGCAGGTCGTTGAGGGAAGAAGTTATGTTCCATAATTTACTCTTTACTCCATTGATGTAATCATTGATTCAATAAAATCAATTTCATTTTGGGTCAGATTGTATTTCTCGTAAAGTTCCTTATCAGTCCAAGATTTTGAGAAATCTTGAATAGGGACAAAAGAGTATGTACTTTGAGTCATATTTTTATTTTTTCTAGCGCCGACAAGACATCTGAAAAATTTTGTCTCTATATATGACTTTACATTCTTACACTCTTGTTCACTGTCAAATGGACCAATTCTTAAAAATGTTTCTGTACAAGCAGTATTTTTACCGGCGATTTCAGACTTTCCTAATATTCTGGCTGGAACGGGATAACCTATTTGTCCTGCTGCTCCGTCTGCTTTAGAGATAAATATCTTATATTTATCTAGTTCATCTTTGTTTCTTCCAATAAATGATTTATCAATATTCTTATATTGTCTTTTTCCACCTTCTACTCCAAAAACTTTGCATGTGTTGATAGCTTTTTTACTTTCAACAAATGGAGATCGGAAATAATATGGATTTCTTGGACTAACAAGTTGAGAAAAACTTTCTTCATTGAAAGATGCAACTTTTCGAATAATTGAAATTACTTCATTATACCTGATAAATACATCTGCACCTTTTTCTAGAAGAGGGCGTTCTGATATGGCTGTAATTTGGTTTTGTGAATGGGAATAAACCTTACATAATCCTTTTTGATCTCGGTCCCATAAGAAGTAGCACACGCCTCCTTCAATGGAAACACCAGGAAAACAATCATTTGCATTTCCAAAATCATGTATTTCTCTGATATGCTCATCATGAAGCATTTCATCTCTAAATTCATCCAAACCTTTTCCCCCTGTAAACCATCTGGAAGGTACAATCATTGTTAGATAATGAGGCTTTAGTTTTTTGGCATTAATTATAAACTTATGATATATTGGCATAGCACTTGAACCTGTCCCGCCTCCATCACTCATTTGATAAGGGGGATTGCCTATAATCACGTCAAATTTCATATTGAATACTTTATTTACATCTAAGTTGTGGATAAATTGATAAGCGTGGTTTTCAAGTTCTGTACCACGATCATATTCATTTTGCGAAGCCCCGCAATAGATACATTTGCCATCTTTCCAGGTATGTTTAATACGTTGGAAAATTATATTTCCTTGAGGTTTTTCTTCAGGAAACTGATATACAGAAAACTCTCCACTCGGATATTTACTACAATAAACGCTTCGACGAGAAAGTAAACTCGTGAGTTCTGTAATAGCAATACCAAAGAGTTGCTTTGAAAATATGTGCTCTATACGTTTTTCAAGATCAGGAATTTGTTTTTCAAGCCCTTTTATCAGTTTTTTTGCTATTTCCCGTAAAAACACACCGCTTTTGCAACAGGGATCAAGAAATGTCGTATCGGGATTTTCAAATAACTCTTGTGGCAGCATATCGATAATCTTGTTAGCCAATTCCGGAGGAGTAAAGACCTCATCATTGCTAAGATTTGCTATACACGATAGTACATCTGGATTATAGGCATTTTGAAACAAACTATTCTCCATAATCCTGAACCTTTTTATAGTGAGTAATATATCTCCTTAAAAATATTCCGCCTTCCTGCTGCTCATCAGCTAAAGAGAAAAGATTTCCTTCTTTACTATTGCCATATAAAAGACTTGACATTGTATAATCGGAACGCTGCATTTGAGTACTGCCTATAAGAGTCCATTCAGAGAACACTATAGGAACAGAGGTATCATTACCTTCATTATCAACACACATTAAAGTCAGTGCATTTCCGTTAATGATATTACGACTAATAATAAATTTTGCAGCCTGACGAGTGTCATCCGAAGATTCTGTTTTGCAAAGGGCTGTATATTCTTCATCCCAGATGGAAAAAAGACGTTTTCGACATGCCAAAACATTGTCGTCCATTATGTCTATTCCATATAAACTTCCTATTGCCACTATTGCTTGTCTCTCATAATCACGGGGACTCTTCTTATATTTTCTTCTTAATTCTGCGAGTTTACGTCTGAGTATGGCAGAAAGGAAATTCCCGTCACCGCAAGCTGGTTCCAGAAATCGGGAATCCGGTCTCAAGCAGTCATTTTTTACAAGATCCAACATCGCGTTTACCTCACGCTCTGCTGTGAATACTTCACCTCGTTGTGCTACTCTTTCTTTAGACTTTATCTGATTCATATTCCATCTTACTAAATCCCTCTACGTAAGAGGTAGTATGACAGATGGAATATCCTAGTTATCAGCTGTTATTTAAGTCTCAAAACTCAAATCTGATAAACAATTTTATGTTTTTGAACATTGCAATATGCTTTTATTGGCTCTTAAATAGTAACAGTTGCTATATTTTGAGTAATTTCGCAGTAAATTATGTCTCTCTTACGTAGAATGTGATTGTTTTACTAAACACTTCATATGGTTCTACAAATCATTTAATATCTGTGCGTTAGCTTTGTCCACTACGGAATTGTCCAATGAAGCCAAATAAATTTGTGTGGTCGCCTCGGAATCATGACCCATTCCTTCACTGATAACCGAAATCGGAATGTTCTTGCCTTTGGCTGCACTTGCCCATGAATGACGGGCACAGTACATGCTAAGAGGAACGGATATATCGGCCAGTCTGGCTATTTCTTTCAGGTTTCGGTTTATTCCGGACATGACATTCCTGTAATGCTTGTGCGTATCCTTAAAAGGATATTTCAATACCGGCAAAAGATAAGGACTGAGGCTGTCTTCCGGGTATTTGCCGACAATCTTCTGCATACATTTTTCCCACCTGATGACAAGCTGCTGCCCGGTCTTTCGTCTGCGATATGATAAGAAGCCGTTCTGAAGATCTTTCTTTTTCAGGTGAGCCATATCAATAAACGACATGCCACGGGTATAGAAGCTAAACAGGAACATGTCCCTTGCAAATTCCAGATTAGGCTGTAAGGACAAATCCAGATTCTTCATACGCTTGATGGCTGATAAGGGGACGGCACGCTTGACGGTCTTGTCCACTCCCGTATAGACATGCCTGAAGGGATTGCGCTGTTCCATCAGTTCCTTTTCCAGAGCACGGTTATATACCGCCCGAAGGATACGCATGTAGAACGAACTGGTATTCCGTACGGCACCTTTCCCATGAAGGTAGGCTTCATAAAGCTGCATCAGATCTGAATCTATTTCAGATAACAGAACATCCCTGTCCTCTCTGAACTGCATGAAACTTTTCAGAGTACAGGAATAATTTTCAGCCGTGCGTATCTTGTCCATCTGTTTGAGACGGGCTATGATGCTCTGCATGAAGTTGAAAAGCGACTGTCTCTCTGTATTGCTATGGAAAGAAGCGACAATATCATCTGCCGTATATGCAGCTTTCCGGTTATCCAGTTGTCGGATAATCATGTCCAGTCGCTTCAGATCCCATTCCATGCGTTCCTGCAAGGAAAGGAGCAGATTGCTTCGTTCCGAGCTACCGACAATGATACAACTTCCAGCTTCGTTCCATTCGTTCGTAAATATCCGGTAATCCGTCTTTAACTGACGGATTACACGGTTCTGGATAATCTGATAATAGATGGTACCTTCCTTTCCCTCTATGGTGGAAGGTCTGAATTTCAATTTGACACTGGCCATGGACTTACTTTTTAGCTTCGTCCGTAATTGACTTGTCCTTGATGGACTTCGCCTTGCTGTCCAGTTCTCTCGCGGCCTGTTCTTTCAGCCGTGCCTGCTCGGTCAGGGTGGCCTGTTTCCGTACCACTTCCTCGTAGGCTTCCACATCCTCACGCATCTGCCTGATCCGTCCGTTGTCCCGGTTCGGCCCGAAGAGGTTCTCAAGTTCCACAAGTTGTTCGGGGGTAGCCTCTCCTTTCATCTTGACATAGCGGTACTTCAGATCATTATCGGCCTGTACGTTATCCGTCCTCACCGAAAAATAGAGAGCCACGGACAGGGCCATGATTGCTGCGAACATCACGGAAAAACTTCCAAAAATGTACGGGGATTTTATGCTCAGGCTGAAATGATGGTTGATGTTGCTTGTCTTGACGGCATTCTTTCTGATTGTGTCATTGGTCTCACAAAACAAGGCTTCCACTTTCTCCTGGTTCTGCCGCAGTTCATTACGCATTTCCGACAAGACCTGTCCAAGTTTTTCCTGTGACGAGTTTTTCCTGTCCATGGAAACCATATCGTTCTTGATGGCGGCAAGACCCTCGCACATGCGAACCAACAATTTGCGAAATGTCTCATGGCCATTCCGGACTTCATTCAGCACGGACTCATCCTTTTCATTATTAACTGTCGGGCTGTTGCCTTCCAACAAGGGAGTGGATAGCCCGTTGATTTTGTTCTCGATTCTTTCCAGGCATCCGAAGATGCTCTCGATATATTCTTCCATTTTCATATTCCAGCAATTTTAATGTTCATGAATAATTTGAATGGGAAAGGACGGACTACAATCCAAATCCTTTCCTCTTTTGTTTCTTCTTCCTGCGTCTGCGCAAGAGTGCTTCCTGAGGTAACGGCTCTTCGGGAACGGTGCCGTTTGTAGGGCTGAATAGTCCCGGTCCCGTGCTTTCGAGGAGATGGCCTCCGTCCGGTATCCATTGCTGCACCTTACGTTCGGATTCCTGGTGGGATTCCGAACGCTTCCAGCCCAGCCGGGCATTCAGTCTGGCAAAGCTGAACTCCCTGCTGATCTGTGAAGCCTTGAAGGTCTGCCCGTCCTTGGTGAACCGGATTCCCTGTATGTCCTCCGGCCTTTTTATCTCCCTGGTACGCTTTACAAATTCCAGCCTGATGCCCCGGCGAAGCAGATAATCGTTGAACTCTTTCCATGTCCCGGAGCGCTTCAAAGCCGCCCTGACAGCATTGAAAATTTCGTATTTCACACGCTCCGAAGCATGGAGTTTCTCCACGTTAGTCTTGCCCTTGTCCTCGGCGTATGTCAGCCCGTACTTGTTCTTAAGCAATTTTGTGGCGATTTCATTGCGCTTGTAATCGCCTTGGGAAGAGATTACCTTGCCGTCATAACCTATGCGGTTGTAGACTAGGTGGCAGTGCGGGTTGTCCGTGTTATGGTGTCTTACCAGAATAAACTGAGTGTTTTTTATCCCCATCAGCTCCATGTATTCCCGGGCTATTTTAGCCATAAACTCATCCGTCAGCAATGCCTTGTCCTCCGCCTTGAAGCTCAATGCAATGTGTCCGACAGGCTGTTTGATCTTCGGATTAAGCTCACGCTGGTAGTTGAAACTGTCCGTTATTTCCCGGATATTTCCCAGCAATACACCATCTGAGTCGATGATTTCCGCGTTGTCCTTGCCCATCACGTAGCGGATACAGCCGCCGAAAGATTTCCCTTTTTTGATCTTGCCAATCATGATTGCCTCCTTTCTCCGTGCCTGTACTGGACTATAATCTCCTTGAGTTTCTGCAGGAGTTCCGTCACCGTTCTTTGGGTACGGTGGAACCGGCCTGATGGGACAGACGGGTCAGTTGGTTCAGATTGTTCGCCATACCCGTAAGACTACGTATGACGGCAGTTTCCTCGGCAGAGTGTCTGGCTGTTATCGTCGTCTCAAATGCTGATACGCGAAGAAATTCCGCCAGCGTGAGGTTGACCTGCCTGCTGCGTCGGCACAACCGTTCATAGTCTATCTTGGAGAATTTCACTGTAACTGCTTTGCTGAGTTTGCACACTCCGCTTATTTTGGGGCGTCCCTCGGTCTGTTTTTCTTTCTGTCATTCATATTTTCTTCTTTTGATTTTTGATTATTCTTTTTCTCACAATCTGCGACCACCGGGAGCGGATTGCCTCCACTCTTCGGGAGTGGAGCGAGGTTTTCGGGATGCCCGAAAGATAACCTCGCTAACTCCCAAAACTGAAGTTTTGTCCGTTACTCCCTCTGGTCGGCTGCTGACTGTCTGAATACTGTAATGACTGGAGTCAGTAAGCAAGACTGTCATTCCGGAAAATGTCACAGCTTTCGCCACTGCTCGAAGTCCTCCGAGTAGATTTCAAGATGCTGTCGAGCAATGTTCTCAAGCAGTCCGGAAACGCTCATTTTACGTCCTCCCAACCTGCGGACAAACTCGTCCAGCCTGTCACGTACCTCACCGCTTACGAACACGGGCTTGCGGTCTTCGATTCTCGGAACCTGAAGAAAGGCTTTCCGGTATTCGTCCAGAGAAAGCTTCCTCTGCCTGCTGCTTATACGACGCTGAGTCGTTGGAACGGCTTCCTCTTTTCCTGTTGACGATTGCAGGTTCTCGGATGTGAAGTCGGTCTGTTCCACCGTTCCTTCTGACCTCTCTTTTCCGGTATCATTCAATGATGATTCACGGGCAGTTTCAATGCTGCCATCTGACGGGAGTAGGAGTGACATATCCGTACCTGTCATAGCCTCCCACTCTTCTTTGGTCAAGTTCTTTTTTGTTGCCATACATTTTTGATTTTAATCGGTTTACTCACTGGTCTCGGTGCGCACCTTGACTCATTGTCGTGAGCAAAGGAAATGTGTATAGTAAACAGAATCAAGCAAATGGAGGAACTATGGCAATTATGTTACCCTATGCACTATACCGATTGGGCGGTCAGTGCTACCTGCCGTAATTTGCCGGAGTGATTCCTACAGACCGGATTGTTCAAGCGGATTCTGTTTATGAAGGAGGTTCATTGTATGCAGTTGATATGTAACATGATGTCATTCCGGGTAACGCATCGTCACCGGCCTGAAAATCCATTGCAGTGTGATTTCTACTGCTTTTATTTGCAGTGGAAACAAGATAAAACGGTCACATTTCCAGCCGAGAATAGGACGATGATACATGATGGAATATCGGCTGTAAAAGAACTGTTCTGTTCTGGGTTTTTGAATATATGTTTAACTGAAAATAAGGAAGACAATGGAAATCATCAGCTTTGAAAAAAGGACTTTCGAGGAGATTGCCGCCAAACTGGATCACTTCGTGCAGCGGGTGGAAAGTCTGTGCCGTGAACATGGCGGAAAGGAAACAGGTGAATGGATGGACAACCACGAGGTCTGCCGCAGGTTGCGTATCAGTCCGAGAACCTTGCAGACCCTGAGGGATAACGGGACGCTTGCCTTTACCAAAATCGGGAACCGGACTTACTATCGTCCTGACGATGTGGAACGGGTAGTCGGCAACGTGGAGAACAAGCGCAAGGAAGCCGCTGGAAAGGCAAGACCATTTGAACGAGTTTCAAAAATAATGTATAACCAATATCAAACGCGTATGAGTAATGAAATCAGAGAAAAGGACCACGAGTGGGTAAAGACATTCCACTCGAATTTCGACAGGCTGCTGGCCCTGCTCGAAAAGTTGTTGGAAAAACGGCAACCGTCTGCTTATGGCGATGAACTGCTGACGGACAAGGAAGTGGCATACATGCTGAAAGTGAGCCGGAGAACCTTGCAGGACTACCGCAACAACGGTATTCTGCCTTACACACAGGTAGGTGGTAAGATTCTCTACCGGGCTTCCGACATAGAAAAGACACTGATGAAAGGGTACAAGGAAGCGTACAGATACAAAAGGAGTTAATATCCCAAACGTCCCCAAAGAACACGCAAGGATTTTGATTTTTCTGGAGGGAGCGCAGTTGACCGCCTGCCCATTTAAGTTGTGTTTCTATAAAATAGCCTTCCAAAATGATAAAATAACAGCATATAGAATTGGACCCTATTTGAACCAATCTATATGCTGTTTTGTCTTTTTCTTCTGACTTTTCCGTCAGTCGCTTGTTTCCGCTGCCGTCGCGTCCATTGTACAGACGTGAAAGGGAAAAGGTTTTCGGGCTGAATACGCTCTGAAAGAGGAAGATTCTGCGAAACGGCAAAGCCGCCTGGCCTTTTCGCTTTCAATAGAGTCTGTACTAACTTCTATGACGGCGAGGAAATGGGCGACTGATAGAAAATAAGATATTAACCATGAGTATATTCCAATATGATTGCTTATATTTGTTTTTGTATTTCGATGAACCTAAAGAATTTATTTATGGAAATAAGAGAAGCAATTATTCATGCGCTCGATGGCGATGCTATATTATTTATTGGATCTGGTTTTTCTCTTGGAGCGACTAATGAAAAAAATGATAAATTTAAGACCGCGACTCCACTTGCACATAAACTGTTAAAGGAGTGTGAGTTTGAAGAAAAAGATTTTATTAACGATTTAGGTATAGCATCACGAATTTATCAAGAGACCAAAGGCGAAATAGATTTGGTAGAATTTTTGCGTAAAGAATATACAGCAATAGACATTACTTCTGAGCAGGAACTTATTGCCCAAATTAATTGGCAACGCGTTTATACAACTAATTATGATAATGTTTTTGAATTGGCTTGTGAAAAAACAAAAAAGAGAATACAGTCTGTTATATTATCTGATAGACCAAATGATTACAAAGATAAGTCAAACATTTGTATACATATAAATGGAGATATCAAACGACTTACTCAAGAAAGGCTTAATAATGAATTTAAGCTAACAAATGTTAGTTATTTAACCGAAGACTTTAATAAGAGTGAATGGTCACCTCTTTTTAGAAGCGATTTACAAACTGCAAAATCAATATTTTTTATAGGATATTCTATGCAGTATGATTTGGATTTACAACGTATAGTTTTTTCAACCCCTAATTTAATTGAGAAAACTTTTTATAATAGGAGAGCAGGCATCGAAGGCAGAGCAGATGCTTATTAAAACATTTGGGCAGCCCTTTCCTATTGGTGTGAAAAATTTCACAACAGAGATAAATAATATTAAAAAGGATTATATACATGTCGTTAAAATACCAGATTGTTATCTATGTTTTAATAAACCCCCAATAAAAGAATCACCTTCTTCCATATTAGATATAGACGAATTCAAATTCTTAGTTCATGGGGAGTATGATATAAATAAGTTGTATTATTCTATTGTTAATCCAACAGATTTTGTGTATTCTATATGTAGAAGTAAACATGAGGAAGTTCTTAAACTAATAAAAAAAGGAGAACAAAACATTCTAATTCATTCAGACTTAGGCAATGGAAAAAGTATCTTCATTGCAACTTTAATTGCTTTTTTATCGAAAGAAGGGTACGATGTGTTGAAATTCAATAAATATTACACTTCATACAATCGTGAAATAGAACAAATTTGCCAAAAAGAAGGTCAGTCCATACTTGTTTTTGATGATTATATGTCACATATAGATTATTTGAAAGAATTAAAGATACATAGAACCAATCAAATTTTGATTCTTTCAGAACGTAGTGCAATGAATGACATCTATTATAATGATTTGTGTGATTTGTTTGGGGATTTCTACAATATTGATCTTAATAGACTGGATTATAATGAAATTAAGCAATTTGTTAATATATTAAACCATTATGGCTTTTGGAATAAATTTTCTGCAGAGCGAATAGATAAGAAAGAAGAATTTATTAAAACAGAATGCAAAGGACAAATAAAAAATATTATACTTAAACTGCTTAACTCAAGAACTATTTTAAATAGTTTTCAAGAGCTAATTACATCAATAAGAACCAAAAAAGGCTATTATGAAGCCATACTATTTATACTTGTTGCTCGAGTCTCAAAATTAGATCTTGACTTGGAGGATTTAGCATATAGCTTAAATATGTCCCAATTAAATAGTCCAAGTTTCCAAAAAGATCCTTATGTTAGGGAGTTTGTTGATTTCGATACTTATTCCATAAAATCTAAATCTTCAATAATGTCTCAAGTATTATTACAACAAATATTTGATTCAACAATTGTTGTGGATGTAATGCTATCTATCTTTCGTAATCTTAGTGAACATCGTCATGATAAAAAAACTCAAAGAATTTTAAGAAATTTGATGATGTTTACCAATATACAACAAGCTATAAACAAAGAGGATGTAAATTATAAACATAATATATTGAGATATTATGAAAACATTAAGTCCCTTCCTTCATGTGATAAGAATCCTCATTTTTGGCTTCAATATGCAATCGTAAAATTGTCCGAACATGATTATGAGCAAGCACAAATATACTTTAATACTGCATATTCTTTTTGCTAAGAAAATTGATAATTTGATACGTATCAAATAGATAATCATTATGCTCGTTTTATTCTAGAAAATGAGATAAAGTTTGGGACAAAGGAAACATGTATGGAAGCGTTTCTTCATGCACACTCTATATTAATGGACCCTAAGCACAAAATTGAAGTTAGATACTATCCTTATCGTGTAGCACAAAATTATTACCCATTTTATGAACGTTTCTACAAATTATTAAATGGTCATGAACAAAAAATGTTTATACAATCTTGTTGTGACATACTAAATAGGTTAAAATCTTATTTAAAAAATACGACAACAGCCTCTGAACGTATAGATGTGAAAAAGGCTGAGCAAAATCTAACACGAATATTAAAGGAATTAAACATATCTTACAGATAGGAAGTTTAAAATTCAAATGGAATATAATTAAAGTGTGTCTGTAAAATTCGCAAATTAATTACTTGACACACTTTAATTTACAGGCTCTATAATATTCCAGATTAGCAACTTATATGGTTTATATCTGGGATGTATATTTATTATACCCTATTTTTTATTAGTTTATCCATATCCTCCGAGATTTTGTCATCAGTAACTTTTGCGTATCCTTGTGTAGTTCTGATATTTGTATGTCCCATCATCTTTGATATGCTTTCCATAGGAACCCCTGCAGAGACCATCAGGGTACCAAAAGTGTGACGACTTTGATGATATGACAGGTTATGTTTGAACTGATGGGAAAATCCCAGCTCATGTATTTCAAACCAAATCATATCACGTATTGGTAACGGGAAGATAGGCTTACTGTCATCTGTCGTATTATACAAGGAAATTATCTGCTCCGCTATCGGATGCAACGGAATAAATGACTCAACGCTTGTTTTCTTGCGGTATGTTCTGATATATTTCCGTCCTTCAGCAGTTGTACCAATATGATGCGGATAAAGATTACGTACATCAACATAAGCCAAACCGCAAAAACATGAAAATATAAAGGTTCTTCTTGCAAGTTCCTGTAGTGGATCCGGTTTCGGGCTGCTCATTATCTCCTGAAGCTGGCTCTTGCTTATATACATGAGCTTTGCGGGTGCCTTCTTTTCATATTTTATATCATCCAAAGGATTATACCTCAAGATTCCGTTATCCACGGCTAGATAGACCAAACGTTTCAGCCAACAAAGACAATGGTTCCGGTATGATGCTTATGAGGGTAATTTGTTTTCAGATATAAAATATAATTAATACCAACTCTTCGGTTATATCTGTAAAAAGCATGTCCTCCTTGCCCAGAGAACGGATGTACTCACCCAGATAGTAATGATACATTTTTGATTGCCTGTAACTGGAAGTTGAATCTATTTGAATGGAACGGATTTTTAGATTTTCCCGTTCCACTTCTCCTGCCTGTAATATATATTTCGGGATGTCGGCAGTTCCTGTCATGGCTGTTTTCAGAAGTTCCGCACTGATAACGCCATTCACTTTCAACAGTTCAGCATAAGTTTCATCTATGCGTTTTTTATATTCACAAAGCATTCCGTTCAGTCTGTTGTTTTTGACTTCTCCTTTCTTGCTGTTCCACTCTTCCGGCTGGCAATATAACCCGGTCGATAATGCAACAGCCTTTCCGTCTATTGTAATACGACACATGATTGATGTGGTCCCGTCAGATTTGACTTTACCACGGTTTATATAATATAGTTGCTTATATGTACTTCTCATGATTCTTTCTTTTTTGATTTTATAATACCAGTTTCATATCACTTGTTGCTTCGATGAATTTATCCATATCCTCAAAAAGTTTTTTAGGAGTTACCCTTGCATAAAGCTGTGTCGTGGTCAGATTGGTATGGCCCAACATTTTGCTGATTGTTTCAATAGGAACACCGGCCTCAAGGGTTATCAAACTTCCGAAGGTATGTCTTCCCATGTGATAGACCAAATCACAGCTTATGCCAGCCAAATCACGCAAACCTTTCATGTGCCGTCGCATATTGGGATGGTGTATCATCGGAAAAAGCTCATTCCTTTCATCCGAACGATATTTTTCTATTAGAGCGATAGCCTCCGGCAGCAATTTGACGCGTGCCTGATAATCATTTTTCTTTCTCAGATACTTTAACCACAAATCGCCCTTATCATCCTTGTATATATTCTCTCGGGTAATTGAAACCGCATCAGCATATGGGACTCCTGTATAACAGGCGAAGAGGAATAAATCTCTGGCTATGTTATGAGTGACTCTTTCCGGTGGTATTACAACATCACGGATCTTCTCAAAATCTTCGCGGCTCAAAGCCCGTGGTGGTTTACGGTGCTCTTGGGGTAGTTTGAAATTCACAAAATAACGCTTTTCCGCGTATCCCTCCTTAAATGCCATCCGGCAGATTTTCTTCAGGATGGCCAGATAATGTCTTGCCGTATCTACCGCAAGTCCTTTGTCCTTCAGTATATAATCCTGAAACTCCCATGGGATGTGTTCATTTAACTGTCCAAAAGCAACATCACTTGTCTTGAATCGTTTTTGAATAAATTCACCAAGATACCTGCGGGTGTAAATGTATGTTGACATGGAGCTTTTCGCCACATCGATGCCGATTCGTGAGCGCATATCCTCTATATGCATATCAAGCCGTTTCAACAGAGTCATCTGGGTTTCTACACTTCCCTGCAAAAGCTCTTTGACAGCAGTTGCGTCAAAATCAATTTTACGTTCAACAAGTGAATCGAATGCAGAATTGACCGAAAGCAAGAGCCGGTCAATTTTCGCATTAATATCAACTGCTTCTTTACTCTTTCCATTCAGTCGGCTTTCTCTTGGATTCCATAACTTCGGAGTACATGACAGCTTACAACTGAATTGCGCCATCGTGTTGTTCACCGTTATTCGCCCCATTATCGGAGCCTTCTCAAATTTGTCTAGACCGCTCTTTTTCAGGTAGAGCAACACCTTGAATTTTTCTACTTTCATACGCTTATTTTTTAATGGCAAAATTACCTATTTTATAAGCGTCCTTTGATATGCAAAATGCTGACATACAGCGAATAATAACCTCTGTGACAGTTTCTTTATTGTTCAGTCTGTTACCTATCCGGTTCAGGTAACTGGGTAGCTAACATTCTGGTAACTGAACACCTGCAATATCCTGTCCATTTTTGCTTTCCCTTATCTCAGCAAAAACGGAAGTTTTGCTCATATTCAACCAATTACGTTTTCCTTTCTCATCCCTTCATCTGCTTGCTTCCTGTATTTTGTTCCACTGTGCTCGTCATTCATACGCCGTCATCCAAATTTCTTTAGGCACAGACATTTACACAGTATCAAAGATGCTGACGCATAAGAATGTCACCACCACTCAAATCTATGCTGATTTGGTTAATTCAAAGAAGCGAGAGACGGCGAATAAGATTTCGTTGAAATAGTATAAAGTTCTGTAACGTAAGAAGAGTCCGACTAGGTTTTGACCCCATATCGGACTCTTCTTTTTTATTCTATCGTGGCATAGATGGCATAGAAATAAGTACCATATCGAGGACAAATGCTGCCACTTTCTTGGATTTATAGTATGGTATTAATGAAACGATATATATTTGCGCACAAACGATTAGCAAATATCACTATGAATCAGAAATGTATTGAACATATAATACTTTATTCCCTTGTATTGGTAGGTACTCTTGTTGTTGGCGTTTTAGTTCGTCAGTATGTTTTATCCAAGGGGGTTGACGATTTCAGTAGTAGTGTCGCATTTTTTGCAACAGTAATTGTCTTGATGGCAATCTATGCCAGTTTACAGACAACTTTCAATCAGTTTCTGCTGCCACGCATAGAAGCTTTTCTATTGCGTTTCTCTGCTTTTCAAACGATGAAAAATTACAATGATACCGTTTCTGTTCCTGAAGCCCCTACAATCAAAGATTCAAACCAAGCTACGACTGATATCATTGAGTCAGATCCTACCGCTAAAGAAACAATCTCTGAACCCTCAGAATATGAAGTTATGCGAACCAACGCTATAGCAAAAAAGAATCGTGCTACTCAAACCAGATTGGAAAAGGTCCTCAGCTATACGAAGCAAACAATGGTCGTCTATATGAGTGAAGAAGATCTCAACCGTTTATGTGCATACATCGTAGAATATAGTTCAGGCGATACCATACAAAAGATATCGCCTGTAAAGGTTGACTCACAACTTAAAAGCATTGATATAATGCACTTTGGATGGAATATTGGTAAAGCGTTCAGCAAAAAGCGCATTCACACAGCCACATTCATCAAGAATGTTTTTGCCCATACCCTTCGTGACTTGGAGATCTCAACGATTGAACGTAAAATGTCACATACAGAATCAGCATGTTACATAAAATTAAAGAAGGAGATTACGTAAATGAATAACCAATAAAGGACTCAGCGTTTAGCAAAGAATTTCACAAACTCCCACTCTAAACCAATTGCAAGGAAAAACGGTGAAAAGATTGTATAAAGCAATTCAAATATATTTGGTTGCTGACCTTGTTCGTATTCTCTTAATTTTGCAATATCATCATTATATTCAGCTATACACAGCTGCATATCTTTAAAATACTGTTCTAAAATGTGGTCTGAGACTTGTATTTTTGGATTGATTATAGAATCTATAATAATTGGTTCTTGTTTGGAATAACATTCAAAAAATACCTTTTATTATCTTTTATCCATTGACAAGTTTTATTGTAGTCTTCTTGCATAGTACTCAAATTTCTTGGACTATACTCTGTCTCAATAAATTCTCGACAATAAATGTCTTCATTTAGATTTGATATGAGCCTCCATCTATAATAACCTTCTATTCGAAGTTTATTTTGATAATACTCTCTCTCATAAAAAATCTGTCGGCTATCTTTAATGACACCAAAGATACCCAAACAAGTAAAAAGTAAACCGACGAAATTTGATGTTCGCCAAAACTTATCGGATGGTTTAAATAATCTAACTGAAAATAACCAGCCAAAGAAAGCGATAAATAATAGGATTCCTAAGAGGAAATTTCTACAGGGAGCATTTTATAATGAATTTAGGGTGCTAAATTACAAAAAACTTATCATACAGAATATTAGTCATTTCTATTTTATATTTAAATCACAAGTAATTCTCTTTTTCTCCTCAATAATTCCCAATAACAAGTATAACAACACAATCCAATACGTAATACGAGCTAATTATCAACCATTTATTAGCATTAATCACATCCAAAAGTTATCTCACAGTTATATTCCGGTGATGTTTCCCACCATCAAAACACCAATTTCCTTTGCCAGCGAACAATTAAAAACGAGTACGTATGGCAAACGAACAAATCACTTTTGATAAGCTGCCACAGGCGGTAGGTTATCTCACAGAACAGATGGAACAAATCCGGCAAATGGTGGCGGCATTGCAACCGCAGGCTTCTTCCGACAAGCATCGTCTTATTGAAATTGAAGAAGCCTGTAAAATCACACGAAAGGCGAAGCCTACCATTTACACGCTTGCACGTAAAGGACTGATTCCGGCTTACAAGCGAGGGAAAAAACTCTACTTCTATGAAGATGAATTGCTGCAATGGATTGAGTCCGGGCGCAAGCAGATGCAGGCCATGTCACTTCAGGAACAGGCTGCGGAGATAGTACATGGAGCGAAACGCAAACCAAAGGGAGGTTATAACTTTTGATCTGCATGGATATGGAAACCTCCAAATTAACAGCAGAAGGTATTATCGGCGAGGCTGTGCGCATCGGAGCCAAGATGTCTGGTGGTGAGTTCCCAATAGAGGTCTTTCCTATCAGGATTCAGCGTATCATCAGCAGTTTGCACGATTGTCAGGGCTATCCCGTGGATTATGTTGCTGCGGCTATCCTTGCGGCCATTGCTGTGGGGATTGGCAACTCCCATCTGGTGCAGGTGAAGCGCAACTGGCTGGAAAGTCCCATTCTGTACATGGCACTGATTGGACGCCCTGGAGCCAATAAGAGTCATCCGCTGAGTTTCGCTTTCCAGCCGTTTATAGAACATGACTATTGTCAGAATCAGGAATATCAGAAGCTGTATGCCGAGTATGAACGCACTATGTCCATGAGCAAAAAGGAACGCATGGAAGCCGGTTTGGATGAGTTTCCGCAGACTCCCGTGCGCAAACGCTTTCTTGTTTCGGATATCACTCCCGAAGGATTGAGCCTGATACATGCCCAGAATCCCAGAGGACTCTGCCTTTGGTCAGACGAGCTGTCGGCCTGGTTCAAGAATTTCAACCGCTACAATAACGGTTCGGAAGAACAGTTCTGGCTTTCGGTGTTCAATGCCAAGCCCACGATTTCCGACCGCAAGAGTACGCAAAGTTCCATTTTTATCAGACGTCCCTATATCTCCGTTATCGGTACCATTCAAAAGAAGATTCTGGGCGAACTGGTCAAGGGCGAGCGTTCGAGTAACGGTTTCATCGACCGTATTCTTTTCGTGATGCCTGAATCTGTCTTGAAAAGCAGATGGAACGACCGGGAAACTCCTGAAGAGCTGGAAATCCAGTGGCAACAGATTATCGACAAACTGATTGCACAGGATTGTCCGCATGACGAGAATAATGAGTTGCACCTCAATGCCTGCCATTCAATGAAGATGCCAAGCAACGGCTTTACGGTTGGCAGCATGAAAATGCACGCCAATGTGATATGGAAACCAACGATGCTTTGGTCGGTATTTACTGCAAACTGGAAATCTACATTATCCGGTTTTGTCTGATTATCCAGCTTGCCCGATGGACTTGCGGAGAGTGCGACAAGCATACGATTGACCTTGAAAGCGTGAACCGTGCCATCCTGCTGGCCGAGTATTTTCGGACAACAGCCGTAAAAGTACAGACTGCCGTCAGCCAGGAACAGTTGAGCGAATTGCACCGCAACATCTACCTGAACTTGCCTCAGAGATTTACGACGGCAGAAGGTATCGGCATTGCTGAAAGTTACGGGATGAAGGAACATGCTTCAAGATGTTTCTAAAACGCCACATCGGAACATTATTCAGAAAAGAGAATCATGGAGAATACAGTAAATAAACCTGTTACTATGCAACTTCGCAACCGAGGGGTTTGTGAAGTTGCGAAAATGTGCATAGTAACATCCAAACAGAAGAAAAATGAACTACAGATTCACATTAGAACCATACAAAGGTGTCAGCACCCGGCACACATGCCCGAACTGCCACCGCAAAAGTTGTTTTGCCAAATACATCGATACGGAGAAGCAAATCAGCTTTCCCGATTATGTAGGAAGGTGCAACCATGAACAGAAATGCGGCTACAACTATACGCCCAAAATGTACTTTGACGAAAACCCGATTGCCAAAGAACGATTGAGCGAAGAGTTTGTGCCGGTGTTAAAGCCATATATCAGTCTGCCTCCTGCGCCATCCTTCATTGAGCCGGAAATAATGAAGCAGTCCCTGAAACTGTATCACACAAACAAGCTGTTTCAGTTCCTGAGTTTCCATTTCGGACAGGAGGCTACCGAAGAGCTGATGTTACGCTACCATGTGGGAACCTCGAAGCATTGGCCGGGAGCTACTGTCTTCTGGCAGGTGGATATTTCCGGACGGGTACGCACCGGAAAAGTGATGCTCTACAATCCCGAGAACGGAAGACGGATTAAAGAGCCGCACAACTACATCACGTGGGTACATTCCCTTTTGAAGAAAGAGAATTTCAACCTTCGGCAATGTTTGTTTGGTGAACATCTTTTGGCCTCCGACCAGCAGCGTCCGGTTGCCCTGGTGGAAAGTGAGAAAAGTGCTTTGATATCCAGCTTTTACCTGCCACAATACCTCTGGATTGCTTCGGGTGGAAAGAACGGTGCGTTTAATCGGGATGCCATGAGCGTATTGAGAAACCGACGTGTTCTGCTCTTCCCCGACCTTGGGGCAACCGACTATTGGAACAGCAAAATAGAGATGATCCGGAGCTTGGGAATAGAGGTTTCTCTCTTCGATTTTATGGAAAGAAACGCAACAAAAGAAGAACGTGATGCAGGTTATGACATCGCCGATTTTCTGCTGAGAGAAGAGACAAAGGACGCAATTTTCAATCGTCTTATCACGTTGAATCCGGCCTTGAAAACGCTGGTCGAAACTCTCGATTTACAGCTTGTCAATGTGGAGAAAGCACCGCTTTCAGCAACGGTTCCACATACTCGGAAAGGACTTTTCAAACGATGACTGTCAGATGTCTGATTCACTTCTTTTTCACTGGAGCAAGTTTATGCCGGTGTATTACATTTCCCGGCCACTTGCTCACCTCAAAAGAAGGTGAGACGGCTCCCGATGGTCACAATTATTAATCTCAAAAGCAAATATTATGGACAAGAAAAATACAGTTACAATCCGTCTTACAGACGAACAATTCGGCTGGCTCAGAGCACTCAGCCGACGCAGTAAACGCAGTCAAAGCGAAGTAGTGCGTTCACTCATCGAACACGGTACGGTGCGCGAACGAATTACGAGAGAAAATCTTGATATCATCCGAAAACTGATTGGCGAAAGCACGAACCTGAATCAGCTTGCCAGACGAGCCAATGCTTACGGTTTTTATCGTGTGGCCGATGAGTGCAGTACCGCCGTTCAACAGATCTCACAACTCATAAAACAGCTCAAGGATGATAGGTAAGATTGTCAAGGGTACATCGTTTTCCGGGTGCGTAAACTATGTGCTGAAAGAAGATAAATCGCGTCTGCTGAAAGCGGTTGGTGTCTATGGTTCGCCTGAAGAAATAGCGGAGCAATTCAAGTTGCAGACTTTACTGAATGACAAGGTCAAGAACACTGTCGGCCATATATCATTGAGCTTCTCTGCAGAGGACGGAGACCGCGTCCGTGACGATGATGCTGATGCTAAAGATCGCCCACGACTATATGAAGCTGATGGGAATCGAGAACACGCAGTTCATCATCGCCAGGCATACTGACCGTGACCATCCGCATTGTCATATCGTTTACAACCGGGTGGATAATGACGGCCGCACCATCAGCGACAAGAACGACCGTTATCGAAATGAAAAGGTCTGCAAGATGCTGACAGCCCGTTACCGTTTGCATTTTGCCGAAGGAAAAGAGCATGTCAATTTCATGCGGTTACGTCGTCACGACAGGGTTAAGTATTTTATCTATCATGCCTTGAAACGAGAAGTTCCGAACGCTCGAAGCTGGAGTGAGCTGCGACTGGCCTTGCGAAGATACGGAATTGATACGCAATGGAAGCTAAGTCGCACGACCGGAGAGATGCAAGGTGTCAAGTTCACATGTGACCAACTGACCTTTAGCGGTTCCAAGATTGACCGCCAGTTCAGTTTTCTGAACATTGATCAGGAGCTGAGATATAACGCTCTTTCAGCTACTATGAACCAGCGTCAGACACAGGCAGAAACCATACGCGAGGAACCTCGGCATGAATATCAGCAAGAGAATCATTCCGGCATCAGTCTGGGATTGTTCACGCCCTCTCCTACGGATTATAATACGGAGGAAGCAATACAGGCCAACCGGCTTAAAAAGAAGAAAAAGAAACCGAAACGCAAGCGAGGTTTCAGTCTATAATCAATTTTTTATTAACCATCAAAATTCAAATTATTATGAACTATTCCGATTTTATTTACGATTTCAATCTCTATTTGTGTGAGAGATTCGGTTACAGAAATTGCTGTTCTGTCATGCACAACGCCAACGGCATTTGTGTTTCTGTCCATGTAGGCGAAATGGATTTATACATCCGTTTCTGGGAATACAGTTGCGGCGTTGGCAGCATCCCCGACTGGAGCATTATCATTGTGCGTAGCAACTTCAAACGAAACCAGCATGAAAACCTGAAAGACCTTGCCCGCTTCTTCAAGGAGTATGCCCCGCGCTATGGTTACAAATACCTCTGCACCGAGGATGATGATTACAAGTATTATCAGACCCTTGGTTTGAAACTTATCCACAGAGGATTTTTCAGACAATATAATTATGGGTTGCTGTTGAAGGAGTTGGAGATATAGTACTTTTTACTTGAGTTTATAGGGGAGAGAGATTCATTTCTCCCCCTATAAACTTCAAATAATATTTCACTATCTTTTCGGATAAATTCTAATGCCATCCTTATCTTCTTTTGCAGAAGATATAAACCTTTTATGTTTAAGGGCTCCAGCTAATTTGATATTCCATTTTGTCTCCTCCAAAACTGGATGTTTAGATCGTTCAGCTATGTCTATGTATTTACCTCCCAATAAGCTCAATAATTCAGCTATTTTATTGTCATCATAATCGTACTCAAGTATAAGCAATGAAATAATATATACCCGATAAGACTCGTTCGATGCATTTTCTAAAACTTCAATTATTGTCTCTTCTTCTATATTTTTTAAATTAGTTATTTATTATTATATCCAGAACCTGATTGGCTAATTTATCAAGTTCAATAAGTATGTCTTTAGGAGTAATAGAAATTATTCTCTTCTTTTGCTCATAAGTGAATACTTCTGAAGATAGAATTTTGTATGCAACTTCACAGTCAGATATATATGAAGCTGATAGATTTTCTAATAGTTGCTTATGGTATTTTATCAAGTAATCAGCATAAATGTCCATTCCTTTCAAAAGGTCAGTATTCTCTTCACAGAATGGTAACATATTATGAGACAATAATAACAGTAATCTATCTCGATCTAATCCTCTTAGTCCATCATATCCTTCAAATTCAATCTCGAAAGATTTTATAATGGAAGAGTACGTACCGATAGTCAGTTTGGTTGTTCCTAGTAGATAAGCTCCCAATGACGAATATTCACTGTCATCTTTTTCAATCATTTGGTTGCCCAAATTATCAGAGAAGTGTTCAATGTATTTTATCAGAATATTTTCATCTTTGTTTTTATTGTTATAGTATGAAATAACATTCTTCCATGTTGGATTAATTAAAAACAAATTATATGCAAGTGTTTTCAATTCATCTGTATTAATATTGCTATCATCATCTAACAGTTCTTTTTGCCCTATTAAATAGTTTTCCTTATCATCAGTCTTTATCTTCTCACTATTTAAAATGAACAAAAGCGAATCTTTCGTTTCATCTTTACAATCTTTCGAGAAGTGCATTACAGCTTTATCTATATTGTTTTCAATATCTTCTATAAAGATACTGTATTTTGTATCCCTAATTCTGCTTAGATTTAAGTTTCCTTCTTCTACCTGTGAATCATTAAAAATGAAATTTGCAATAATACATAAATTATGGCTGTTTATCTCGTATGCCTGATTATCTATTGACTGTTTAAGAAGTTCCGAATTCTTGTCATTAAGCTTCTTGAACTCTGAGTCTATTACTAAATCCAAACACCGTTCTTTTCCTATATTCTCGAATCTATCAGTTAGAAACTCATAATGATTATTTAGCCATCCCCTGGCTTCTTTACAAATTTCCTTACTGTATTTAAGCCAACCTTCTATTAATGTATTTTTTTCATCATTATTGTTCCATGATTCTATATTTACCCAGGACTGTATCTCATCCCATTCGATGTAATGTTCATAAACTTGTTTCTGAGCATTACCATAAAGATAATATTGAGCAAGGAAATCTAAGGGGGCTTGATCTGTTTCCAATATGTTCATTATTAGATTAAAATAGTCTTTATGAGATGATGATACATAATCCAACAAATCATTATTTAGAATAGCCTTTGTTTCAAACATATAAGGAAGAAGTTCCTTAACGAAATTTTCTACCTTATCAATGTGGTAAGAATATTCCTTTGGTATATCTCTCTTGATAGATAACAACAACTCTCTGTCTGCTAAAGAGACCATTCCTTCATAAAAGAAGGAAATATAGTCATAATATTCCTCATCAATAAATCCTCGACGAATAAATACATCCATCATCTCAGATAGTCCAATGCTCTTGTATAAGTCACTTTCTCCTTGTTTATAATGACCTATAAGTATCTTTAATCGATACTTATGAACATTTAGCTTTTGCTTATATAGCATTGCTCTGTCTCGCTCAAATTTACTTTCTGGTATTCTAAGTAAAGCTATACGTCTCTTAAAATTAATTTCTTTGTCTATAGAATTAAAATCAAAAGTATAAGAAGTATGCTCATTTCCACCATAATACCCCCAATAAGAGTAACAAACTTCACGTTTTGATATCAATTTGTTGAAAGATCTTTGTCTTTAGAAATTTGATCTAAAGAGTAGTTTTGACCGTCAATAATAAATTCTGTGACCTTATTATTTATACGTTCTCTTATTTTATACAAATAAATAAGGCGTAATTCTGACTCTTTTAAGTGTTTCGTTTTAAGAAATGCTTGATATTCATTTTCCAATGTTTCTTCCTTTTTAGCAATTTCATCCAAAGCACCTTTAGCAAAGTTCGGCTTTTCTTTTATACAGTTATAAACCTTTCCCTCTCGTCTATGAAGCATTGCAAAATCTTTAGGATAATAGTTTTTATAAACTATCATAGCCAATAATTTTGTCAGATTCAATTTTTGATTATTCCCAGTACACAGCTTTTCCCTGTATTGCTGAAATTCGTTGGCAATATTGGTTAAGATACGCATATCCTGAACAAAGAAGGCCATATCTCTTAAGTCACCATCCTTAATCACATTATCTTCCAAACCTCTTTCATTTAATGCGGCTTTTAGTATATCCTTAGAATTTGACGGATTGATAACAGGTATCACAGTCGTAATATAGTCAAAAAACTTTGTACGTTCTTCGTTAAGGAAAATATCATCCTTTACAGCATATACGAAGACTATGTTTCTACTAACTATTTTAGATTCATTGAGTAATTGGTTTAACTCTCTTAGCTTTAGAAATATATCTGGACTGCCGAACCTATCCAAATCCTCTATAATAACAACATTATATTTAGTTACTTGAAAGAAATATAGAATTTCATCCAAATGATTATTAAAGATTGAAGTTTCTTCTTTAATTTCAATAACTCCATCTTTAAGGTTCAACTTATTGAGTTTTGAATTACCATATGATCGTACAAAATATTCCACAACAAAATAAAGGATTGTCAGCATATATAATATCGCTATGCTGTCAAATATAATATTATAATCACCCCAATTAAGTGCATTACATATACTTTCAACTCTCAACCATTTTGGTTCAAAAGCTATTAAAAACGATATAAAAAACAGGATAGCATTTAATGAGATTTTTCTTAATGTCCCCTCATCAATGTGTATAATTCGCTTAAATCTTGAATTCTGGACTGTTGAAGTTTTTTCCCGGTATATAAGTTGTTGTAATATACTATATTCAATTCTTCTGTTTAGCTTTTCAATTTCTTCATCAGTCTTTTGGGGAGGATTTTCTTCCTCTCTGCCTTTAAAGTTGCTAATGAAATAGGGAGATATTCATAATTACCAAAATTCTTCCTGAGAGTCAATAGAATTGAACTCTTACCGGAGCCAAATGGTCCAGTAAGAGCTATATTTTTTATTTCTCCTTTTTTCAAGGCTTCTTCAATTACTTCATTTAATTCCTTAACCGTTTTATAAGAGGAATCTTCAGAAGTCAGAATTTTTGGATTTAATGCTCTAATCATATTTTATCCTATCTCGTTTTTAAATCAATCTAATCTTTCCAGTCAGCAACTGCTGCATTATTATATTTAGCCTTTTTTACCTTCAAAGGCGTCTATTTCTCTGTCCATGCTTGAAAAATAGCTTTTGCTCCTGTAACTCTTTTGGGCAACCAACCTTTAAGTCTAAACATCATTTGGCGAAATCCTTTTTTGACTATTGGATGTTCCTTTAGATATGCCAATGAAATAAAGTGATTATTTACGACATTACCCTAAAATACCTCCTACTCTATAAAAAGCTTATGTATTACTTCCCAATTATATTTGTTACAGGTAAACAGACTGGGATCGAGAATTTCACTCTACTTTCATTTGATGTACTTTTACCTTCTTGAGATTTTCCACCAACTCCTATAAATGATACTCCTAATTTGCCTTCAATCTTTCCTTCTTCTGACTCAATAACAGTAACAGCGATATCCATATCTATCAATTGTACTCGTCTTTGGATATTAACGTGTTCTGGTTGTTTGGGAATACAAAAATCTCCTTGTTCCCCAATTGTAATATTAGGGTTTACAATAACGCCATACTGATTACATTTCTTAGATGCCTCTAATATACCTAATGATATTTGTTCAATGGTATTGCTTATAAAATCTTTCAGTTCCATATATTTATATGTTAATTCAGAATACAAAGGTAATGAATATCAGAGATAAACTATCCAAAGTTATTAGTTATAAAATAGCAAAATTGTAGATTTGAACAATTGAAGTACAAGACCGCGGGGTAAAGAGACTAGCATTCAACGTCAGAGGGAGCCTCAATTTATTGGTATATCAGAACCCCGAAAATCCAAGTGGTAAGATTTGATGGAAAAACGCTTGTACGGCGTTCGGATAATGATAAGATGTTCGACTACATTATTGCTTCCAATAATGAGAATAAGCAAAGAACGGATAACGAATATGTATGCGAAATGAATTTATACATCCGTTTTGGGGAATACGGTTGTGGTGTTGGCAGCATCTCCGACTGAAGCACCATCATTGTGCGCAGCAACTTTAAACTGAACCAGCAGGAAAATCTGAAAGACCTTGCCCGTTTCTTCAAGGAGTACGCCCCATGCTATGGTTACAAATACCTCTGCACCGAAGATGATGACTACAAGTATTATCAGACCCTTGGTTTGAAACTTATCCACAGAGGATTTTTCAGACAATATAATTATGGATGCCGTTGAAGGAGTTGGAGGTGTAATGTGTATGTCTTTATTAAGGAGAGGATTTTCCTCTCCTTTTTTACCGTTACCCCTAAAATAATGTAATGGTAATTACATTTCTTACATGTATAAACACCATTATTTTTATAAATTTATATTCCAGGTAATCATATTGTCTTATATTTTATATTCAAAATTTAGTCCTTGAAGAAATTTTTGAATATAGTGTTTGGGAATATTCTGATCACATAATACAGAAGAGAATGTTTTTGATAGTATCGATGAAAATTCATCAGGGAAAATATCTTTTAATGAAGACATTAACTTTCCAAGTAATGATATTCCGAAACTGTATACAGGATCAAAAAAGTTCATCTTCCATTTCAAGATTTAGGTTACTTGTACTTAATCCATGAACATAATCAGAGAGTGATGAAAAGAAAGATGAAGGACATTTAAAGCCCATTAAGTCATACATTTTCTCCCATGAAAAGCGGCTTTTGGGAGAAGAACGAAGCGACTGAAATCTCCAATTATGACCTTCTATTAGTTTATCGATGAACATTTTATTATTTGCATAAATAGGTAATGATTTTATCTGACATACTGAAAAATTACAAGCCTCTTGATAATTCTGTTTGGCTGCTTTAACCTGTAGGCACAATTTTTCATAATCTTCCTTACTAATACTCTCATTATATGTAGGATTATTAGATAATTGATTTATACGATTTTGTAGTCCATCTATTATATAAAGATAGTGTCGCAATAATTTTACATTTATATCTTCCTCTCTGTAAATAAGAATAAAGGATGAAATACTATCTGCCATTGAACGAATGATCATATTTGCTATCACATAGTCTCTATCTCTTTCTATTACTGAATGTAAAGTGTCAGCTGTTTTTACAATACGTTCAGCTATCACTAAAGAATAGTCTTTTACAGAATTTATGTCACTGGAGTTATAGTTACCTTTTAAGAACATCACTTCATACTTTAGTGTGGTTAGAATTATTCTTGACCAGTATTTACAACCGATTATTACTCAATATTTTGCAACTAATAAGTCAGAAATATGGTCGTAACTTTTAATGGTATATTCTAAAGGGTGAAGATTTAACGCTTTTATTGATTTTTAACTTTAATATAAGTTGCTTTTTTTGTGTAATTTGTCTTTTACATTCCACATCTATTTAGGTTCATTTTACAAGCCACTATGAAGTTACTACATTTTATTTGATATGTTCCTTGTTTTCGTAGATGACTTTTATTAGACAGATATTCATTATCTCCACAAAGGTTCTTGCTCCCAATGACAAGGAAATCCTAACAAATGGGGGCTTACTGATGGGTGATTTGCCAGAAGTCGTTTGAAACTGGCTACGAAGGTGTTATCAGGAGAGATGGAGTTGAGCCAATACACTACATAGCATAATTGCGGATAAAGAGTTTGCTCACGAAACGTGAAATCTGCAATCCATGTATTCGGCATACGCTCAGGCATCATTGGTTTTACAGGAAAGACACGGTTTGACAGCCTTGAATGATGGGCACAGCAATTACGAAGCACGGCAAGACACTCCAACCAGCTTCGCAAGAATTTGTGATGATTCAAGCCGAACTCTCTCGCTACGGCATGTTTAGCGGTAGCATCCGAAAAGTTAGAATAAAGTTTGGATAGTGTACCCATTGAGATAACTTCCAACGTTTTCCAAACAGGAGGTAAGTCTGGCTCACTATACTTGCGAAAATGCTTTGTAATAAAATCATCATGAGAGCGAGATACTTCCTTACGGATAACAGCCAAGTTCGCTGCGAAACGCATCCCATTGGTCGCATAATTTTCGTCCATAAACCAAAATGCACCAAATTGAAGAGCAAAGTACTTGATTATTTTTGTGCGAACGGAAACTTCTATCGTTTGAATGGCGGTAAACAATAAAACTCTGAGTTCTTTGTCAAAAGAATAAAGGTCTATAATATCAGCAAAACTACTGCCTTCTCTGAATTGATGAGTAAAACGGTCGGCTTCAAAGTGTCTCCAATAACCAGCAAGGCGAAAATAGCTGATGGTGTCAAGCACCTTAATAGTTTGCTCAACATCATCAATAAGCAAACCTCTCTCTTTGAGAATATCAATTTGCTGCTCTGTGGTTATGGCTTGATGTGTATATCTAACTCCCATAAATAAAAATGTCCCGCTGGGTACGCTAATCTTACGGGAAGCGAGCGGGATTTGTTGATGCAAAGGTAATCTTTTATTTTTTATCTGCAAAAAAACAGCACCAGATATACAATTAAATGTGTATTTAGTTGCTTTTTACAAAGTAATCTTATAATTTTGCGATTAGTCAAGTCCGATGTTTTATTTTTCTCTTCCTCTTCCTACAATAAAACATCATGGTAAGATTGGAAAACATGTCTTACTATAATGTTTGGATAAGTGGAAATGTTTTCTAATGCCAATTTACAGACGACAATGTGCGAGTGTAAAATTAAAAGTTCAACGTAAATCAACAAGCCATGGCATTGGGATTAATATTGGAAATCAATGGATATAAGTATAAGTTATTAAAGTATAATCGCCGCTTTAATCAGAAAAGGCATTGTATAGTTCTACCTTTTCTCTCTGATATGAAAGAAATATCTGAATCCATGTTTCACTAAACTTATAAATACACAATGACCGATAAAAGCTATTTTGACTATCTCATAGAGATAGCAAGTATTATGGAAATAAATCATCAGTGTATTTATGATGAGAAGACATGCCAAAAATGGCGAGTATGCAATTACATTGATAAGAGTCTGATTCATAATATAGAAATTGATATTATTGAATATCCACAAAGTAATGCGCCAGAGGTATATCCAACATACAAGTTGTTACAACAACTCAATCCCATATCGCAACATATACATCTTCATCTGGATAAAATGGGAAAGATTATTTCAGTCGTAAACAATCAAGAAATTGAGGATAGGTGGACTGAAATAAAGGATACGCTTGTTTCTGAATACGGAGATGTAAAACAGGGAAGGAAGATGATTGAGAATTTGAGTATCACTTACTACAATTTCATTGAATCCATTAAGAAATCTCTATTGCATCAGATTTTTCTTATGCGATTTAGAAAAGAGGATAAATTTAGAGTAGAACTACCATCGTTCTGAACGAGGGGGCTATGATTGATGTTGATATGAAGCGTGTCATATCAGGTGGCGGGCAACAATGTCTGCAAGGACAAGGTTATGTCCAGCATAGAACCTCGATGATGGGAAAATATGACAAACAGATAAGACCTTTGACACAATGTCGTTTTGATTACAACTTCGATATTGAGGCTGTTTATGAATTCAATACTGATCGTATTCTTCAGAATATAGAGGTTCTGATGCAGGAACAGTCTTGCGAGAACTTTATACACAAAAAGAAAATTACATTCACTAATCTCATAATCAACTAAAAATATGGCACGTAAATTTTTGATTGATGGGAATTGGCTGATTTGTTCCGAGGGAACTTGTATGCAACGCATACAGGTAAACAGCCAAAGTACAATATATGCGCATGGTAAACTTGTAGCAACCATGAATGACCGCATGGACGGGAATTTCTATTGTTTGAAGATGGTTACAGCAGGGGCGCTCGTTGGAGCTCTTGTTGGAGCTGTTATAGCAGCCGGAGCTATTCTCACCGGAGGTGCTGCCATTGGCGGAATCGTAGCAGCTATAGGTTCAGGGGCACTTGTAGGTTCAATTAGCGGGAAATTGCTATCGTTGATGCCATGTATCTGCGCTTGTCTAACGAAACCGAATAGGTGGACAATGGTAAAAGACACTGTTCTACTACAGAATCAAAAGGCATTGATGCCTGATGCAAAATTGAATTGTCTTTTGGGTGGTATGGTATCTATCATCTTACCCCAAATTGAAATTGTTTTGGATGCTCTCGCTTTGTCAAATTGCGCTTATAATGTAGATGATGAGAACTCTCCAAGATATAAAGACAATGCAGAAATTCCTAATGGTTGGACTGAGATTAAAGATTTAGAAAAAGAATTTGGAACTAAAATAGAAACCCCTCTAACTAACTCTCTAAATGGCTTTAAGCTAAGCTATTCAAAAATGGAGATATGTATATTTTGGCTTTTGCCGGAACAGAGCTACGAGATGATGAAGGGAACTTCAATCAGAAGGATGCTGTTACAGATGGAAGACAGGCTTTTGGATTGGATGATAAGGAGGATGGTCAATATGCGAATGCTGTATCATTGTCAAATGAAATAAGTTCAAAGATCGAAGAAGAGAATGAAAAAGGAGATAATAAAAAACTCATAATCACAGGACATTCTTTAGGTGGAGGATTAGCTACCATTGGAGGTTCGGTAACAGGTGCAAACACATACACCTTTAATGCGGCAGGTGTGCATGAACAGACTTTTAAAGACCAAGAAGTTGATATTGAAAACACACAACATATACAAGCGTATTACTCAGATAAAGATCCGCTCAACATAGTACAGAATCATCGAAGTATATTGATGGCTTTGTTAGCATCATCCAAATGTGGATTCCTATCTTTTTTAGGTAGCGGAATTTTCTTAACTAATAGCTTGCCACAGGTATCGGGACAAAAAATAGGAATTGAGACGGACTGCTCCTTGCTTTCCGGGCATTCATTAATGGAGTCCAAATTAAAAGAAACTCTTATGGCGGAACAAAAAAACACTCCTGATGTAAAAGTTTATACTGAATATGAATAAGTTTTGTTGTCTGTTATCAAGCATCGTTTTGTTAATCATTTTTAATTGCTGTAATATGAGAGTAGATAAATTTAAGCCAGAAACATATTTTAGTCGTACAGACTATTTGGAGTTTTCAATGGCGAAAGCAATATATCATGAAAACAAGAAACAAATTAAAGAGAATGTCAGTTCTGGTAAAGTAGATATAAACAAACCGGGAGTATCTGGTTTTACATATCTTTTATATGCGATTTTTTTAGAGAGATACGATATTGTAAAGGTTCTATTGGAACTTGGAGCCGACCCAAATCAATTATCAATAATAAAACACCCTGATGGAAGTATCGAGAAATTAACTCCTTTAGGATGCGTATGCAGAAATCATTGGTATCCTATAAAGTATATAAAATTATTAGTTGAAAAAGGGGCAAACGTAAATGACACTAATATAACACCTTTACATGCTTGCGTCGGTAATCCCGGAAAAGATCAGAAAAGAGTCCGTTATTTAATAGAAAATGGAGCGAATATCAATCAAGTTTTTGGAGATTATACTCCAATGCAACGAGCAGTATTAGGTCGAAGGTTAGACTTGGTGGATTTATTGTGGGATTATGGAGCAAATCCATTATATATCGGTAAAAAAGGAAATAGCTTGGCATATATGGTGCAAAATATAGTCAATAAAAACTTGGGAACTCCTAAATATGTTAACCACGCACGTGAGATAATGGAAAGGCTTAAGGAATTGGGCGTTCAATTTCCTGTTTCATTGAATCCGACAAAAAATGTAGAAGAGAAAACAGATTCTACAACTACTGATCCCTGTCAAAATCAACTGATACGAACAAAGTAGAATGGAATTGGATGTAAATGTGTGTCAGTAGATTTCGGTTGATTGATATAAATTCAACCGAAATCTACTGGATTATCTTTTATCTTCCCATCGAACGCCCCATCTTTTGCTGTTGGTCATAATGTCCCTCCAGTATGTTATCGACTTCCCGTCTGGCTTTGATTTGCTGCTGGCTGTCAAAATCACCTTTCCGCTTTGCCGTGAAATACAGAAAATCACCGGCGGCTCTGTGTGACTGTTTGTCTTCACCGAACAGGTTAAGTGCACCCTTGATGTCCGCTACCTGCTCCGTATCAAAACGTGGCTTGTAATAATCCCTTGCCAAACGGATGATACTGTGTACCGCCTTGCGAAAAATCTCGCTTATCTTGAGCAAAAGGAAGCCGAGACTCTCAATAATCAGATTCTGCCATGCAATCCGGTTTTTAAGTTTCATAGTTTCCTCTGAATGCACGGCATCCCTGCGGCTTAATTCAGACTGATGTTCAGTTTTCAACTTCATCAATTCACGGTGGTGGCTGTTCTGCATGGTCCGGATTGTGCCTTGTAACTGCCCGATGGTTTCCTCATGTGTGGAAATCTCATGACGCAAATCCTCTATTTCGCCTTTTAGAGCCTTTGACCTGCCTGTAGCCCAGCCGACAGCGGCATTGAGCAGTTCACTGCCTTTCTCCTTATTCAGCCTGGAACGTTTCTCGCTGATAGCTCTGTCAAGCTCTTCATTCTGCCGTTCCTTTTGAATAGCTATTTCATTTAGAGTGTTGGTGATTATTTCAGCCTCGTGCATCTTTTGGTTGGCTTTTTCCAGTTGATGCTCCCGATACTGCCTCGTAGCGTCAAGACGCTTCATCTCCTCTTTCTGCTTCTCAATGATGAAGTCATTACGCTCCAGATGTTTCTTTCCCGTAACGGCTTTTGATTGTCCCCGCTCCATTGAGAGAATATCGGATGCTAGGTTTTGCATCGTTGTCATATCGTCATCATTGAGTTTTATGCTCTTGCCTGTATCGTGGTTCATCCAGTCGAATACAATGTGCGCATGGTAATTCGGCTTGAACCATCTGTCACCCACCTTGAAACTCTCCCTGTCCTCCGGCGATGGTTGTCCGGACAGCCAATGTCCTCGTCCTTGTGCAGATAAATCTGGAGCGGTGTGATACCCCAGCGTCTTTGGCACTCATTACCAAATTCACGCACGTCCGCCAGTGTCGTGTCCGGTCGGATGAGCATCACTCCTTCACGTATGGGAGAGCATCCTGCCACCTTGATGATTTTGCCGTTCTTGCCTTTACGCTCACGTTCTTTCTCCTGCATGGCACGGCCGGTCTTCTCCTTTACCATCCGCTTTATGTTGTCGTAGTGCTTTTGCAGATCGGGGCTGCCGAAGTTCCGGTTTACCCACTGCTCGTTACCGGCGGAGAGTTCGGGAACGATATAGATTCTGGACTTGGCAATATTGCGCATGTACTCGCGTGTCCTCCGGTTATGAGGCATGCTGGAAGCAACATTGCAAGGCTTGATATGTATGCTTGATTTTGTAGCCATTTTCTTGAAAATTGATTGGGGTTGTTGGATAATGTTGATTGCTTCTGTCCGCTTATAACCGCATGGGGTTCTTAGGGGTGTTACCCATAAGCGGAGTTTCCAAAGAGAGGGTCACTCTTTGGTCAGGTTGCATAGGGCTGACAGCCTTGCCGGGTTCTCAGGCAGCGTCCTGAGTGGGACGGGGCAACGCCCAGCCCCTCGGGAGAGCCCACAACTACGAAAGCGGAGCGTGTAGTTATAGTGGGCTATAAGAGTGCAAGCACTTCTTCCCGCATCCCGTGTCACCGGCTTCCGTTCTCCTCCGTCATGGAGGGTCTTCGCTACCGTTGCATATTGGGGCTGTACCGACCAATACAAGGTCAAGTTCATTGATTAGTTTTTGCAGAACGGGGTTCTTATCAATCATCCGCCCGAGGATTCTTTCCGCCTCTACAAGATGGCTGGCTGTACACATTATTTTACTTTCCCGTATCTGAAAAACAATCCAGTCGGCTATGTCAATATGGGCTGCTTTCTGCTCCGGTGTGGCGTTCTTTTCTATAAGGTCAGACACTATCACTTTACAGAAACTTATGCACTCGGCACGCTGCTTCCATTCGGCATAAGCATCGGCATCGGGAAAGAGGAGTACGGTTCGTCCGGCCAGCACACGGAGTTTTTCCTCTCTCATCTGACTCTTGCCTCCTGCCGCCAGCCATACATAACCGGGAAATATGGCAGAGCCGATAACTGCACTTTTCTCGGATTCCACCAAGACAGCTACCTTATCGGGATAGACATTCAGCAGGTGTTCCCCGAAGAGGCACTGGGATAGCTGCCACTCTTCCGGCAATACCCGTTGCCTTTTCAGTTTGCTGTGTATCCAGTCCACTGCCAATGCTTCTCCTCCCTTGATACGGTGTCCGTTCTCTGGATTGTACTGCATCACCTTGCCTGTATGTACCTTGTTTTCCCGGTCAATCTGCCAGAAAATGACAGCACCGTCCCGAGTAGCTCCAAGGCGGTACTCTTCCAGCAACCGCCTCAATACTTCCTTTGCCTTGCTGCCATAATAAGAGCCAAGGAGAGAGGAAATGAAGCGGAAGAAGTTACTATGCACGCTTTGCGACCTTTCCACATACTGTGGCGATATGTAACCTGTAACCGTCTGCCGGGATGCCTGTCCGGTTTTCCTTTCTGTTTTATTCTTGTCAAAAGAAAAACTCTTGGCGGTACGACATTCAGGGCGGTCGTGGAAATACTCTTTGGGAGTATAATGATAACCGCAACTGCTTTCATGGTTGCACCTGCCTACGGACGGATGCAACGGTACACCGCTATCGTCCACATAGTAGGCGAAAGAATGTCTGTCACCGCAATTCGGGCAGGTATGCCGTGTTGCAGTCCCTTTGTATTTCTGTAACGAATAGTTTACCATACCTAATGTCAATTCTGTTGGTTGATTTTTATTGCTGCCACGTCTTGTCCCGCTGTCCCACGTCCCGTCCTTCCAAGGATTGGGACGATGGGACACTTCGGGACACTTGGGACAATCTCTGCTCTCACAGTCCTTTTGTTTTGGAATTGTCAAGTGAAAGGCAGGTAACTTGCTATTTTCATCTGTAGCCACTCTGCTGACTGTCATTACTTTATATAAAATCCTTTTGGAGTTCTTTACAAAATCACCTTTGATGGTTTTCCGAAACCTGCTTGGTCGGGTACCGTCCGTCCCATGCTGTCCCACTGTCCCGTGTATGAAGACCGGGACAGCGGGACACTTTGAAACAGAACAGTAAAACCGGCTTCTGCTTGTACGATCATTTATCCGGCAAGCGGAATCATTTCTCTTTAAACAGGTATGTGCAGGCCACTTGTTCATGCCTTGTCCTCCCCGTTTCCTTGTCCGGCAAACAGTTCCGTCTGTCTTGCTTCGTTGGCTGTCCCATTGTCCCTTTTCCCTATGGGACGGGACGGTGGAACACTCGGTCCATCCGTATGGCTACCATTTTTGCTGCGCTGGATTATCCGGCTGACGGTTGATTTGCCACAGTTCACTTGCGAGGCTATCTCCCGTACAGATTTTCCGGATTGGGCAAGGTGCAGAATCTGGAAGTCCCTTTGGCTTGATTCGTTGTCGCCAAGCCGTTTCAAATGTTCCTTTTCTGTAGAAAAGCCCCTGGGAACAAATTGCAGGAAAGCATCCACCTTTTCAATCTCATAGATAATCACATTGTCCGCATCATGGGAGAAGGTGCCATAACGCACCTTGAGCTGCTTCACATAGCGAAGTCCCCCGTCAAGGGCACTCTTTCCGATGGCGAATACGCTGTCAAAGAAATTGTAGAGCCGCTTGCTTCCTGCAAGGTCGTTGGATGTGATGGGGCACTCCATGGAACGTTTGGGAGTGTGTGCCAGTACAAGGATTGACAGCCCGTACCTCTTTTTGAGATTATTTAGGTGTATCATCAGCCGTCCCGCCGCATCACCTTTCTCAATGGCACAGCACAGGTAGGTAAGATTATCTACAATGAAAATCCTACATTCGGTTTGCAATGCCATCTGTTCGATGCTGCCAATAATGGCTTCCTCAAAGTTGACATCCAACAGGGAGTTGCAGTCTATTGATACCCGGTACAGTTTGTCGGGAAAGGTATGCAGCCTGCCATGTCCGTCGGTATAGCGAAGCTGGAACTGTTTTTCGGACAGTTCAAAATCCAGATACAGGACAATGTCTGTCCGGGCGATACGGTCGGCTATCTGCACGGCAAGTATGGACTTACCCACATTGGAGTCCGCAAAGAGGCAGGACAATTCGCCCTCATACCAGAAACTCTTCCACAGTGCACGGGGTGCAGGTTGCTGTGACGCTTCAAGAATAGTTAGGTTGGCTGTCTTGATGGTCATCATGCCTACACTTTCCGGCATGCCGGTCTGCACCTGGGAAGCCCTTGCAAGGTCGCCTGTATCAGACTGATATAATTCTTGTCCTCTTCCATAACGCTTACCAGTTACGTTGGGTGGGTTTACGGCGGTGTGAAGAGGAAATGGATTCATTCAGTTCCTCGTCGGACAATGGTACCGGATTCTTCCGAGAGGATTCCAGCCACTTGTCAAGTTCGTCCCGGTAAAGACAATAGCGCTTGCCGGGTTTAGTGGCAGGAATACTTCCATCCGAAAGCTTCATGTAGAGCGTTCCTTTGGGTATTCCCAAGTACTCTGCCGCTTCATCTACCGACATGGGGACATGGGTGTCCACCGCCTTGGCATGGTTCACACTGTGCTGCTCGGTAAGCAGGCTTTTCAGGCTCATGACTTCGTCCAGAAGCCGAGCCACAACCTCTGGAAGGTCGTTGAAAGTCAGATTGGTTCTTTCCATATTGCGATTCGTCTCTTTTGTAAGACTTGCCGCAAAGGACTGCAATGATAGGGTCGTGAATACCTCCACGAAAAAATAATTCCCGAATAACGATGCCCAACCGTGAACGATGGGTAATGTTATTCGGGAAATGCTATTAAACAGGCTGTTAAGTAGTGTCGGCTACTTGTCGTTATTGCTCAAAGACGGGATGATTCTTACTCTTTTCGCAAGTAACCATTCGGATAATGGAAATCCGGTTTACCGTCTTCGGGTTCGTCAATGGGAATCGGGGACTTTAACGGGTCAACCTTGAAGTTCTTGATGGTCGCTATATCCGTTTCGGCAAACTCGCGTGGGAAAAGTTCTTTGACGAAACGGGCACGGTTATCCCCATTATAATATCTCTTGTACATGCAACGCTCCGCTATGTTCCATATGAAATGACGGAGCGGAATATTGGAGATGTCCTGTGTCAGCCGCCTTTTTATCGGCTTCGGCTTGTAGTTGTTCTTGTTCATCCAGTTGCTCACCTCATTGCAGACATGGTTCACTGTCTCCTCGTCTGCGATACGAGGCATGTAGAAATGTATATACTCCACTACCATGCGGATGCGTCTTTCATTTTCCTTGTCCTGCTCATCTTTATAACTTGAACGGATTTCTTCGTGACGCTTCGGGTCGATATTCAGCTCTATGGGGTGTGCATCGGGGCTTGCCTCTTCCGCTATCTGCGCTACTGGTTCTATTGTATTCTGCGGTTCTTCTTCCTGCAAGGCTACGGTTTCCGTAGTAATCTCTTTCATCTCCTTTTTGCCGAACTTGATTCTGTAGATTTCGTATGTATCGAAGATAACTGTCTGAAAAGAGAGATACAGCAGCCATCCGAGAAGGTTACTGCACACGAAGACTATCAGCCTTACAAAATTGTCCTGGTTGAAACTTGCTGCGATGATTATCGTGATAAAAAAAGAAATCATACAGATGGCTACGAAGATGAAGCCTAAAATGATATATTTGTCTTTGATGGACGGTTCCATATTCATGTCTTTGTTTCTGGTTATTACTCGATTCTGTTCTCCTTCCTTGCAAAAATAATAGTATTCTTCCGAATATTTTCCATTCCTTGCGGCTGGAGGGCTTTTTTTCATCGTTTTTCACCAAAAATCCTAAATCATATCCGGTTTTCATATTCCAGAGTTAGTATTAGCGGAATACTGGAAAAATGGAGGTACGGTTGTCGTCTTTACGCTTGACCGTACCCTCCATCAATGAACCGGAGACTATTTAATATGCCTTAAACCTCCTTGCGTTTCAAGGTTATCTTGTCAACAACTTCACACATCTGCTGCGCAGCCATCTTGGAATAAATCTGTGTGGTAGTTATGTTCTTATGTCCCAGACAGGCTTGGATAACAGTCATGTCCGTACCCATTTCCACATGCAGACTTCCAAATGAATGTCGGGTGCAGTGGAAGGTTATCTTCTTGGTTATGCCTGCCGCAAGGAGCCACCGTTTCAACGGTCCTTGCAGCATTTTGTCCTTGAATCCGTCAAAGATAAGTCCGTCATGCCGCTCTCCAAGCAGCCTGTAGGCTTCGTCGCTGATGGGGTTGTGTACAATCTGCTTTGTTTTCTGCATACGGGTGGTAACGAACATCTTGCCGTTGGTGTACGGCTGTATCTGCTGCCAGGTAAGTTGTTTGATGTCGCTTTTCCTCAGTCCGGTCAGGCAGCCGAAAAGGAACGCCCTTTTCAAAACTTCCTCTTCACAGGGAGTTTCGGCAAGCCGTATCAGTTCCTCCTGACTCAAATGCTCCCTCATGGTTGGGATGCTCTCTATGCGGTCTAAGAATCCGTTTGGGTTCTCCTTGATCTTCCTGTCACGGTAAGCGGTATGGAGAACGGCACGAAAAGCAGACCAGTAACCCGCAGCAGAATTGACATGCAACTTCTGTCCGGTATGAACGGATTGTGGGGCATCAAGCAGATACTCCATGAACTTGCGACACAAGTCCACATCCACTTCTTCGAAGGTGCATTTGCCGTTAACGAAACGTTCGAAATGTTTATATACATGCTGCCACTTGGTGTTTTTCCTGTCTGCCAGTTCTTTGAAGTAGGCGAGGAAATTGCCTTTCATTTTAGCTTTGTCAAAGAAGCCGTTGTTCTCGTTGAAGATAGCTTCATAACGTCGGTTGCGCAGTATTTCCGCCTTTTTCATCATGCGTGTATTGAAATCACGCTCCTGCTGGTTGGCGGGTCTGGCGAAGATGTAAATCCCGAGGCTTCACGGGTAATCACCTTCATGGTGGTATTGTCACGGTAGCCGGGATAATAGTCCAGACATAGTGAATACTGTGTTCCGTTCTTAATCTTGCGCTTGCGCAAGGTAACTGTCTTGCATTTGCTCATATGGGTGATGGTTTTAATTGGTTGTACATTTTCGGGAATGTCCCGTGTTTTCAGTGCAAAGGAATAACGTGAAACAATCGTGAGTATTCTCACGACAATCATTTTTAAATAATTTTCCGATAATACGGAGTGTTCACGGTTGGTTGTTCCTCTCTGCCATGACACGTTCTACATCAGAACGCAGGAGCAGGTTCTTCACACCCACCTTTATCTTTTCAATGTGCTTTGTTTTGACTATGTGGCAGATGTTGGCGGATGAAAGCCCGTAAATTTGCTGAACCTGCTCTACCGTACAATAGCGTTCATCGTTCACAAGGTCGGTTCTACGGAGTTCGTCCAAATGAGATTTGGAATAATAGGTATGTCCGTATTCTCTTTTAGTGGGTATCTTGTGGCGGTAAACGTATGCCCGGAGTGCAGAGGGCTTCATTCCAAACAGGTTTTCCGCTTCCTCCGTCAGGAGCCAGTCTGTTATCCTGCTTATATCGACAGACACACCAAAGAAGTCGTCAATATGCTTCTTGCTGTAATAGTTCTTCCCAGCTATGCGACAAATGGGGATATGATTACGCTTTGCGGAAGTGTACAGCCATGACCGCTTTACCTTAAAAAGGGACATCACTTCCTCGCCCGAATAGAAGTCAAGCACTTCATCAGCCTTATGTTCCCTCTTTTCTTTTTTGGCAAGCAAGAAAGATGAAGTGGATTGCTTCGGTCTGGAAGTGCTGCCCGGGAGAATACGGTGATAGGGATTGCCTTCCAACATCCGCTCAATGTCAGCCTTACGGATGAATGACATGCGATTGCTGATGCGTGAGGCTTTCAACTTGCCGGTGGCTACCAGTTTGTAAATGTATTGCCGGGAACAGCCCATGAGGATGGCTGCTTTGGAAAAGGTGAGATACTCCTGATGCTGTATCTCCATAATAGGACTGGCAATTTTGAAGAGGTTGTTCTTCTGCGCTGTTCTGGCTCGCTTGGCTTCCGTCTGGCAGGCCTCGCTGCAATACCTTTGCATCCCGCTCCGGGTTGCAAACGGCTTGCCACAAAAAATGCATTTCTTCGTTGTTTTCATACTGCTCTATCGTTTACTTGTTAGCTTCATTATTAATATATTCATGAAGTGATAAACGGATGTAAACGGAAGTCAACCGTTGTCGCATTTCTACACGATATGACTGTTGCTACATATCGGGAAGGAAATTGTCACTCATTGTAAATGGTTGTAAACCCTTGACAACTCACTGCACGGTATGACAAAAAATAAACTCCGCAAATTCTCCACGTCAGAAATATGGCTCAAAAATAAGTGGAAATTTGGGAAGCATCAAAAAGCAGTCGAAAACTGTTAATTTTTAGAACATATTGAATATTAAAGATTTATGCTTAGATATATCTGGTTATTTTTGGTTATTATGAGGTTCTAAATACTAAACGATTCTTCGCAAGTAATTCCTGTTCTTTCTAATTCGGGTATTTTCATTGTTATAATGTTTATTCAACCTACTTAAAAACAAAGTTAGTCATAGTTTGCGACTTTACATCTTTTTAGTCTATATAATTGAATTAATTCGCAAATCTTATTGCAAATAGTCCTATTGAAATGATGAAAAATAGATAGGCTTTCTTATCTTTGCATGGAACGAAAGAAAATCCTTATGGAAAAAGAAAAAGACATAAACCGCATCAAGGTTGTGCTTGTGGAGAAGAAGCGGACCAACAAATGGTTGGCCGAACAATTAGGAAAGGACCCTGCCACGGTATCGAAGTGGTGTACAAACACATCACAACCCGGACTGGAAACGCTGCTGGAGATAGCGCGTGTTCTGGATGTAGATATTAAAGAACTGCTGAACTCTACACGTGACGATGTTCAGTTAGTTAGAATTCAAAAACAGTAAAGCCAAGTAATGTTATGAACAGTAATGATAGAGCCAATCTCATAAAACGTATCAATACTCTAGAAGGACTGACCGATAAAGAACGTAGTGACTTGTTAGGTTTGTTACGAGAAAATAAAACTTATGGTCTGGTATGGGAAGATAAGCCGGAGGACGTAGAAGAACGTCTTCGCGAAGAACTGCCCATCTTGACAGAGGTGCCGGAACGTGTCATTATTAGTGAAGATAATGATGCACCAAACCATATTCTGATTGAAGGAGATAATCTGGAAGCTCTTGCTATTTTGGCTTATACACATGAGGGAAAGATAGATGTAATCTATATCGATCCTCCATATAATACAGGAAATAAAGATTTTATATATAACGACAGTTATGTGGATAAGGAAGATTCTTATCGCCATTCTAAATGGTTGTCATTTATGAGTCGTCGTTTGAAAATTGCCAAGAAGTTGTTATCTGACCGTGGAGTAATTTTTATTTCTATTGATGATAATGAACAAGCGCAGTTAAAGTTGCTTTGCGATGAAATTTTTGGAGCAGATAGATTTATTACTAATTTAATTTGGCAAAAAAAAACAGGTGCAGCAGATGCCAATGGAATAGCAATAATTACCGAATATATCCTTGTATATTGTCTCGATCCTCAAAATGCTAAAAATATTTTTTCTTATAACAAAAATGCTTTTGATATAAAAAGATATAGATACACTGATGAATTTGAGAAAATACGAGGACCATTTTATTACGACTCTTTAGATAGAGGTAGTATTCAATATAGTGATGGACTTAATTACGGAATTGAAGCACCTGATGGCTCTATGATTTTCCCAAATGGAAGACTTTCTTTTGTTAATGATGGATGGACTTGGAAATGGAGTAAAGAAAAAGTTGAATGGGGAATCAAAAACAAATTTATTGAGATTGTACCAACAAACAAAAAGAAAAATGGTTGGGCTGTTAAATATAAGATATATTTAAATGTTGATAATGAAGGTAATGCAATAGAAAAATCTGTACCTTATAAAAATCTTATAAGTGGTATTTTAAATGCAGATGCAGCAAATGATATCAAAACTATTTTTAATTCTAAGGCTTTCAGCTATGCGAAGCCTATAGAATTAATCAAATTATTTATTAATTTAATAGCCAATAAAAAAGGAATTATTCTCGACTTTTTCGCGGGAAGTGGTACTACCCTCCATGCCACTATGCAACTTAATGCAGAAGATGGAGGTCACCGCCAATGTATTCTTGTTACAAATAATGAAAACAACATTTGTGAAGAAGTTACTTACGAACGAAACAGGCGAGTAATTCAAGGTTATACAAACGCAAAAGGCGAAGAGGTAGCAGGTTTAACAAAGAACAATCTCCGCTATTACCGTACCGGATTTGTTGGTCGCAACCGCTCGATGCAGAATATGCGAAAACTGGTTAATCTTGCTACAGATATGCTTTGTATCAAAGAAGACCTTCATACGGAACAAAACACCTTTGGAGGTCAGAAAACCTATAAAGGTATCTTCCGCTATTTCGATGATGGTAAAAAACAGATGCTTGTAATTTATCGTGAAGAAGCCATCGATGAATTGGTTGATATAATCTATGATATGGACATACCTCAACCAATAAAAGTTTATGTGTTCTCACCCAGTGAAGACCCTTGGGAAGGTTCGTTTGATGATGTCAGCGACAAGGTGGAGCTATGCGCTCTGCCACAAGCCATATACAATACTTACCGCAGAATTCTTCCCAAGAAAAAGGATGCCATCATTGCGCCGGAAGATGATGCTCTGGCAACCACTCAAAAAGATAAAGACCTGTTTGATGGAATGTTGAACTTTACAGATGAGGAGGAAGCATGAAAGAGCAGTCAGATAAGAATAAAAAGAAAAAAGAGCAAGTAACTGTACGCAGCAGTGCAGCAGAATACTTGAACTATGTGGCATGCGTGGGAAATGATGAACAGCAAATAGAAATACGCTACGAAGATGAAAACATTTGGCTCACCCAGAAACTGATGGCAGCACTATATGGTGTAGAAGTACATACCATCAATTATCATATCAAAAAGATATTCGCAGATAGTGAATTGCAAGCAGATTCAGTTATTCGAAAATTTCGAATAACTGCTCCGGATGGGAAACAGTATAACACAAATCATTATTCATTGGAAATGATTATTGCTGTTGGTTTCAAGGTTAATTCAGAAAAGGCCGTACAATTCAGAAAATGGGTAAATGGAATAGCCAAAGAGTACACCATTAAAGGGTGGGTTATGGACTCGGAAAGATTGAAGCGCGGAACTTTTCTTACTGATAAATATTTTGATGAACAACTGGAACGTATCCGTGAGATACGCGCCAGTGAACGTTTGTTCTATCAAAATAACGGATTTATATGCAACAGCCGTAGACTACGACAAGACAGCATTGGCTACTCGACGTTTTTATGCTACAGTACAGAATAAGATGCACTATGCTGTTCATGGACATACTGCAGCGGAACTCATTGTAGAACGTGCAGATGCCACAAAAGAACACATGGGATTGACTACATGGGCTGATGCTCCTGATGGGAAAATACGGAAAAGCGATGTAGTGATAGCTAAAAATTATTTGTCAGATACAGAAATGGGACAACTTCAACGCATGGTTACTGCCTATCTGGATTTTGCAGAATCAATGACTTTGCGTCACATTCCTCTGACTATGGCCGACTGGGAACAGCGTTTGAACAGTTTTATCAATCTCTTTGAATACGGTCTTCTTAATGATGCCGGACGTGTGACTGCTGAAATTGCACGTTTGCATGCAGAAACGGAATTTGAAAAGTACAGAATCATACAAGATCAGTTATTTTTATCTGATTATGACCGTTTCCTACTGGAAATGAAAGAGATAGAAAAGAAAAACTTAGAGAATAAAAAAGGAAGAAAACAATGAAAAATATACCATACCAACAGAACGCTGTCAATGAACTGACCGATAAAACAATCCGTCTGTTAAACCTCGGTGGCAAACGACACAAAATTGTGTGTGAAGCGCCAACAGGTGCGGGAAAAACGGTCATGACCTGTCAGGCTTTGGCAAATATAACCGACGAATTGAAAGAACGTGGTGACAGCCGTTATCAGGAAGTTGCCTATATTTGGTTTGCACCTCGTAAACTTCACCTGCAAAGTTATGTCAGCTTAAAGAATGCCTTTGGCGAAACACGGAAACTTCGGCCTGTAATGTTTGACGAGATTGACCAGAGTGAAGGCATACAATCTGGAGAAATATTGTTTGTCAACTGGGAAAGTGTGAACAAAGAAGTAATGTCATGGTACGCGAAAACGAAAGCTTTGCTTCTTTGTATGAAATTGCACGACGGACACAAGAAGAATACGATTTGCCCATTGTTGCCATCATAGACGAGGAACACATGTTTTGGTCAAAAACTGCCGATAAATCGGCAGCAGTGCTGGAACGTATCAATCCGGCTGTGGAACTGCGTATTTCGGCCACTCCCAAGACACTTCATCCTGATGAAAAAGTAAAAGTTTACCGACAGGATGTTATTGCGGCTGAAATGATTAAGAAAGAAGTCGTGCTGAATCCGGATATAGAACTGGATTTCAGTGAAGAACGCACACTGAACGAAAATCTGATTAAGGCGGCATTGGCAAAACGTAATCAGTTGGCTGAGCTTTATCAGGAATTGGGCGTCAAAATCAATCCCCTATTACTTATCCAGCTGCCCAACGATGTGAAGGAAACCATGACTTCGGAAGATCAAGCTATCACAGAACAGGTGAAAACCTATTTGGAAGCTATATGCGGGATAACCGCCGAAAATGGATTATTGGCCGTATGGCTCGCCAACGAAAAAGAGAATCTCGCCGGACTGGAACGTCCCGATAATATGACGCAAGTATTGCTATTCAAAGAAGCAATTGCTTTGGGTTGGGACTGCCCTCGTGCAGCTGTTCTTTTGATCTTCAGAAAATTGCAAAGCGACCAGTTTACAATACAAACCGTAGGACGTATTCTGAGAATGCCGGAACAGAAACATTATCCGAAAGAACAGCTTAATATCGGTTATGTTTATACCGATATTGCAAAAGATAAAATTCAGATTGTCACAGCCGACTCTGACTATATCCTGAAAAATACAATTACGGCATGCAGACGTGAAAATCTTGAGAATGTGTCTCTACCGGCTTACTATTCAGAACGTCCTAATGTGGAACGAAATTATTTGGGGCCAGACTTCAAGAAAACATTGTATGAAGTAGCAGATGAATTCTGGAAACTGGAAAGAGGTGCCGGCTTGTTTTCTATCGCAGAATTGGCCACCTTAAGAAATGATAATGCTGAATTTACTCCGTTGCCGGAAAGTGATGACGATTTAGTAAATGAAAACAGAAGACGGGTAAAGAATTCAATTCGTTTGGATGTCAAGACAATCAATGTGGAGATTCCGAAAGATGTACACTTCCAGAATGAAGAACAGATATTGAAAGTAGATCAAGTGCGCTTTGCCCGTAAAGCATCTGAAATAGACCGCGTATTTATGGCATATATAAGCGGTAAAGGACATCAATTTGAGAGTAAAGGTAGAGCTGATAAAATAGCCAACTACCTGCTTGAAATGCTTGCTGACTATTTTGGAGTCTTCGATACTGATGCAAAAAAGGTAGTCCTTTATTATGATAACAAACCAAAGTTTGACCGTTTGCTGGACATGGCCTTAGAAACATACGCCCGTAAAAGAGAACATGCGAAAAGAAGATCTGCCGCTGCCAGAGAATTAAAACAATACAACTGGGAAGTTCCGGAAGAAAGAGTCTATGACAGTGAAACCAACCATATTGAGACTGCAAAAAATCATGCTTTGTTGCCATTCGTACAACTTAACGAAGCTTCTAATCCAGAGAAGGAATTTGTGAAATATTTGGAAGAACATTCACAATGGATTGACTGGTGGTATAAGAATGGGGACAAAGGAAAACAACATTATGCCATTGCATACGGAAAATCTTTATTTTACGTTGATTTTGTTATCCGTATGAAGAATGGACATGTATATCTTTTCGATACGAAAAGTGCCGGAAGTGATGTAACTGCTCCGGAGAAACATAATGCCTTGTTGCAATATATCCAGGAATATTCAACTAAAGATACACCTCTTTATGGAGGAGTTATCATTCAAGATGGAAGTAACTGGCTATATTCCAAACTACCTATTGAGAATACTACTGATTTGTTAAACTGGGATGCTTTTTATCCTGAAAACGCATAAAGATTATGGCTAAAGGTATAGATCCGAAATTTGTTCACTACGGCATCCGCAAAGATGATTTAGCTATGATAGAAGCAATCTGTGAAGCGGAAGGTGTAGATTTTGACTGGTTAAGTGAAGATATTCTGAAGGCTATCATGCCAAGAAGGTTGACGTGATAGAAATGAGTGATAATGAAACGGAAGACATCATCCGTAATGCAATCCAAAAAATACGTCAATAAATACGATTATGCTGATACAGAGAATTAAAATAAGCAATTATAAGACTTACTTGTCACTTGATCTGGATTTGACAGTCGATGACGATCGCCCTATTATTCTGATTGGCGGTGCAAATGGTGGCGGTAAGACTACTTTATTCGAGGCCATAAGCGGAGCTCTTTATGGTTTGAAAATTGAAAACAAAGAGCATTTCATGGAATTGCTCAATCAGGGAGCCTTAAATACAGCCAAACCTGAGATTTCCTTACAAATAACATTTGTAGGGAAAGTACTCGGCCAGCAACAGAAGTACATATTAAAGCGTGTTTATCAGTTAAATCCGCAAGGCAAGCCATTGGAAAGCGTATCGCTGAACATGAACGGGAACATGTATGTTTACGGTACAATGACTGCTCCCAAAGACCGGGTAAAAGCAGAACAGGAAATCAATAAAATCATCAAAGCTAATCTGCCTCAGGAACTGAGCCAGTATTTCCTGTTTGATGCAATGCAATCGAGTGAATTGCTGAAGAAAAATGTATTTGCCCAAACCATTCGTGATAATTTTGAGAATGTGTTGGGCTTCAAAAAATACCTTCAGTTAAAGCGTGCTGCTGAAAAACTACAGCAAGAATGGGCACAGCAACGTCTTGAAGCAGAAAAAGAAGCACAGGAATATAATGAATTATGCGCACAAAAAGACAAACTGACCGCAGACTTAAATACGTGTATAGCGGAACAAGATACAAAATATAAGTATCTTGCGTCGGTAGAAGTGGAATATAAACGGGCAAAAGACGGTGCCCAAGAAGCATCTGCCCTTAATAAGAAGATACAGGAACTTGCCAGTAAAATTGACGATATTGTAAAACGTGCAGCAACGTATGCTGAGGACTTGAAAGCATTTGTTGATAACATAGAAATTGATTTATTCTTACCTAAATTAGCTTCGAACCTGGCACAAGAAATCAATAATATCCTCCACATAAAGGAACAACTTCAGAAAGAGAATACTGGTGCTTATCCGTTGGAGACATTGAAAGACGTGACAAATAAAATTATAACTTACTTAAAAGATTTGTCACTATGCAGTGAATCTGTGGATGAAGAACAGGTTGTATCTCATATTGTAGCTATCCAAAATAGTACTAATAAAGAAGATCCTTTTGGTTATCTTGACGAAGCGGAAGTAACCGCTTTATCCAACTTGGTAAAAAGAACTGGCTCCAATCAGTTCATTGCACTTGACCGCCAACGCCAGGAACTGGAAATTCAACTTTCCACGTTGGATAACTTACGTTCGCAAAAACAGACCTTGGAACAAACACAGGCCGGTGGTAATGAATATCTAATTCAAAATTATGAAGCCGCTCAAAAACAGATAGAGAAACTGAAAGGTCAGGAAGCGACTCTGAAAGCAGACATTCAACGTCTTGAGAAACGGATTCATCAGTTTGATGTACAAATCCAGCAAGAACCTGATATTAAATTCGACACTTTGGTCAAGCTTAAACCTCTGTTTGAAAAGATTGCAGACAGTTTGCTGAAAGAAGAAAAAAGCCCAGATTGAAAGTGAAATGCAACAGCAACTCAACAAGTTACTGGTTTCATATAAAGGTCATGTAGCCAAAGTTGAGTTGTCCGACAGCATTGAACAATTCAATATAAAACTCTATCATACTGCCGGAAATGAGATTTCATTGAATCAGCTTAATGCTGCATCCAAACAAATCTTCATCCAGGTTTTATTGAAAGTATTGCGAAACCTGGGAGATTATAATCCACCTGTAATGATTGATACAGTAATGGGTGTTCTTGATAATGAAAGTCGTGATGCCTTGATGGAAGAATATTTTCCACAATTGGCAGAACAAACGATTTTGCTTTGTACGACCTCTGAAATCAGAACAGACAGCGACTACATCAAACTGGAACCGTTTATTTCCAAAACCTATACACTTCATCGCAATGTAGAAGCACAGAATACTACGGTTGAAGACGGTTATTTTGGTTTAACTCTTAATCAGTAAAAGAAATGAGCATCATAAATTTTTCAAATACGCGCCAGATGGAAGGATTGTTTGACGCAATCAATCCAATCAAGGAACTGATTGAATCAAAAATCAATCTTTCCAGAACAGCTGATCGGGAGAAACGTATAAACTTGAATCAGAATAAGGTAATGCGTATCTGCTTCATCGTGGGACTAAGTTTGCCTACAAAACGTTCCATAGATGATTATAAGGATATACAGCTATCAGTGTCATCAGCCAGAATCATACCAAGTTTTTTCACGATGCATGATTTAAGTACCTTATATTCAGCATTGTTAAAGCTAAGATATGCAGACTTGAATATTGATTGGACTCAAAACGCTACTCTTTCTCGAATTATCGCAGCAGAAATGCTTCGTGGACGTGACTATCTGATGTCTGACAACAATCTGGATTCCTTCTTATACGCTATGAACAACAAAGTAGCCATGACAAAAGATATTCCAGTGCTGAATCTTCTGATTGGCAACTATGGTGATGAAGAAATGGAAGCGACTTTGGACATAAACAGTCGTTCCATTACCAACTCACAGATTATCATTGCGGGAGCTACAGGATCTGGAAAGACTAATTTGCTGGCTGTTTTGATTCAGCAATTCAGAATGTTATCCACAGAATCACAATATCCCGTGAACTTCCTTTTGTTTGATTACAAAGGAGAGTTCAGCGATATACAGAATAACCATTGGTTATCACTTTTCGATGTGGACCGTTCTTGTATTCTGGATCCATTGACACAGCCATTGCCTTTTACTCCATTTAAGGATTTCACTGGGCGTTCTATCAATGAAATCAATCTGTACTCTACAGAAATGTCTTCTGCTTTATGTTCCATAGACCGAGTAAGTGCGAGTGCCAACATGAACAATCGTCTTAGTGAAGCTATTGTAGAAGCCTATAAATCGACAAATGGCGCCCCTATTTCATTTGAATTAATGCTGAAATGCTATCAATCACGAATGAAAGATGCAAATAATGATGATAGTATTTCTTCTGTTCTGAAGCAATTGGTTAATGCGCATATCTTTGAATCAGAAGATAAAGTTTCTTTGATTGATGACAGCTACATCATCAAGATGGATGGATATCCAAAAGATGGCCCTATAGCCAAAGCTATTGTGTATTTCCTGATGTCTAAACTTAATAACATTTATGAGTTATTGGATAAACAAGCAGTGAATGATGAAGTAGTACAAATACGTCATTTCTCTATTATTGATGAAGCTCACTATATGCTTGACTTTGACAATCGCCCTCTGCGTAATCTAATTGCTGTAGGCCGAAATAAAGGTCTGAGTATTATCCTTGCCACTCAGAACATGAGTAGCTTCAAATCAAAAGGTTTTGATTTTTATGCCAATGCACAATACCCACTTATTATGAAGCAGCAGACTATTGATGATAAGGTCATCAAAGACTTGTTTGGCGTGAGTGGTCAAGAACTTCAAGAAATCAGAACTGCTATAGCCGGACTTCAAAAGGGTGAGCTGATTATAAAAGACCAGATGGCTTTTGCCCTTGGCATGGGGAATAAGTATAAGAAAATTAATGTGACACACTTGATATAAACAATTTAATTTAAGAGTATAAAATGTGGTCAGATAATGAAACAACGCAAGATTTGCTTGGCTATCAGGTCCATGCAGATTTACTCAAAAAAATAATTTTGAATGATGATATGTTACCCATTTCCATAGGGGTATTTGGAAATTGGGGATCTGGAAAAAGTAGTTTGATGCTATTGCTTCAAAGTCCTTGCATGAATGGGAAAAATCTCAACATGAAAAGGGTTGTAAGATTATACTTCAAGTGTATTTTAATAGTTGGCAGTTTGAAAGCTATGACTCAACAAAACTGACAATGATAGAAGTATATTAGAAGCACTTGACAAAGATATTAATAAGCGAAAAAATGTATTTGAACGGGTA
>ENA-OQLB01000013-OQLB01000013.1-human-gut-metagenome-genome-assembly--contig:-NODE-13-length-108674-cov-8.235336_pt1 | contig 108674 bp, 136 predicted proteins | sample MGYA00242656_ERZ504813 | MGnify/ENA primary metagenome ERZ504813 (study PRJEB26092, sample SAMD00036388) | human gut metagenome | host: Homo sapiens | study: EMG produced TPA metagenomics assembly of... | reverse complement strand
GGAAAGTCCAGGATATTATGGATAAATGAATCCCAACTCTACTACACCATATTAAAGGAAAAAGGTGGAATCCGACGTTAAGGATGCCATTCTGCAATTTAAACTGATAATGAAATAACAAATGGTATTCGATTAATAGAAGATTACAAAAGGTATTATCCCTACGGCGCCTTTGCCTCAGCGGTGCTTGGGTGCGTCGGAGGAGACAACCAGGGCCTTGCGGGCCTGGAGGCCTATTATGACAGTACCCTTACCGGAACGGCAGGCCGGCTGATTACGGCCAAAAACGCCATCGGCACCGATATGCCCTACGATTACGAGCAGCTGGTGCCGGCGGAGGATGGCTACAGCCTGGTGCTGACCATCGACGAGACCATCCAGCACTTTATGGAAAAGTATCTGGAACAGGGCATCATCAATAATGATGTTCAAAACCGTGCCGCCGCCATTATGATGAATGTAAATACCGGTGAGATCTATGGCATGGCGGTGAAAGGGGATTTCGACCCTAACGACCCCTTTACTATCGTGGATCAGGACGTACAGAAGGCCATAGACGCCTTGCCGGAGGACCAGCAGGACGCGGCTACCAGCGAGGCAATCCAGCAGCAGTGGAGAAATAAGGCGGTCAGCGATACCTATTACCCCGGCTCTGTGTTTAAGATCATCACCTCGGCTATGGGCCTGCAGGAGGGCGTAGTGGATCAAAATTCCACTTTTGTTTGCACCGGCGCCAGATGGTGGAAGGATATCCCAGGCCCATCCATTGCCATGTGACTTCCGGACACGGAACGCAAACCTTCCTGGAGGCGCTCTGCAATTCCTGCAACCCGGCGTTTATCCAGCTGGGGCAGAAGGTGGGCGCTGAGAAGTTTTGGGAATATTACCAAGCCTTTGGCTTTTCCGAGCCCACCGGCATCGACCTGCCCGGCGAGGCCACGGACATCTTCTTTTCTTCCGACGGCTCGATGACGAACGCCGACCTGGCGGTAGCTCCTTTGGACAGAATTTCAGCATCACTCCGATTCAAATGCTCACCGCCGCCGCTACCGCGGTCAACGGCGGCAAGCTGGTGCAGCCCCATGTGGTGAAGCAGATTTTAGACAGCGACGGCAATATTGTCCAATCCGTGGGCACTACCGTAAAACGCCAGGTAATCTCTGAGGAGGTCTCCAAGGAGCTGTGCCAGATGCTTCAGACCAACGCTACCATCGGTTCGGGCAAAAACGGTTATGTGGCCGGCTTCCGAATCGGCGGAAAAACCGGCACCTCTGAAAAAATTGCCGACGATAACGCCAGCGATACGGGAGAGGATACGTATATCGCTTCCTATTTAGGCTTCGCCCCCGCGGATAACCCCGAGGTGGTAATGCTGGTGTACTGCGATAATCCCCAGGGCCCCAGCTATTACGGAAGTTATGTGGCGGCGCCTATTTTCCGGGATGTTATGGAAGAGGTTCTGCCCTATCTGGGCATTGAGCGCCAGTACACCGACGAGGAGCTGGCAAAGCGGGATGCGGAAACCCCGTCGGTAACCGGGCTGCCTATTGAGGACGCTAAAACCACCCTGAACAATTCCAGCCTGGGCTTCAGCGTGCTGGGAGATGGGGATACCGTGGTGCAGCAGATCCCCGAAGCGGGCCAGCCTGTGCCGCAGAACGGCACCATTGTGCTGTATACCGACCAGCAGAGCGTCCAAAACAGTACGGCTACAGTCCCCAATTTAGTGGGGCTGTCGGCAGCCGAAGCCGTAGCGGCGGCGGAAAACGCCGGCATCAATATCAAGATCAGCGGAAACTCTGAGGGGGCCGGTGCGGAGTCAGTGAGCCAGAGCGTCGCTGAAAACACCCAGGTCAGCAAGGGAACTGTGGTAACGGTGGAATTTGTCGTGCCGGATAACGTGGAGTAACGAAGGATTCGCGGGAATTTTGGCCGGAGACTGCCGGGAAGATTCATAATTTATAAAATTTGCCGGCAAATCCGCCAAATTTTTCTATGACGGCGGAGGCTCCCTATGATATAATCAAAGTTGGTTTTACGAAAGAACTTTGATGATTTGAGAGGCAGGAGAAAAGCATGAATGGAGTTTGGGCATTGATCGCCGCGGTAATCGCTTTTGGCATCACTGCGATCATGGGAAAATGGATGATCCCATTCCTACATAAAATCAATTTTGGGCAGACCATCCGTGACGAGGGTCCCAAATGGCATAAGAAAAAGCAAGGAACCCCTACTATGGGCGGGATTATGTTTATCATAGGAATCCTGATCGCTACTGTCGTGGCAGTGCCTTGTTACTGGCAGATCAGCAGCGACAATGTGTTTCAAATGTCCGAAACCGGCCTGATGGCGACAAAGATCTTCGCCGGCCTTTGTCTGGCCCTGGGCTATGGCCTGATCGGCTATTTGGACGACTATATTAAAGTGGTGAGAAAGCGTAATTTGGGCTTGACAGTCAAGCAAAAGCTGATTCTCCAGTTTCTGGTGGCGGCCGCTTATTTAGCGGCGATCTACCTTTCCGGCGGTACCGGCACCACGGAGATCCCCTTTGTGGGCCTGGTGGACCTGGGATGGGCTTATTGGCTCATCGCGGCGGTTTTGATCGTCGGCGTGGTGAACGCGGTGAATTTCACCGACGGCATCGACGGCCTGAACGGTCGGTAACCTTCTTTTTTGCCGTGTTTTGTATGGTGATTTCCAGCTATCTCTCCATGTTTGGTCTGAGCATTATGGCCGCCGCCGTGGCCGGCGGATGCCTGGGCTTTCTCCTGTGGAACTTCAACCCCGCTAAGGTATTTATGGGGGATACCGGCTCGTTGTTTTTAGGCGGCGCGGTATGCGCCCTTACTTTTGGCATGGACCTGCCATATTATTGATTCCTTTGGGCATTATATATTGGATGGAAATCGGCTCTGTCATGCTTCAGGTAACCTATTTCAAGCTGACCCACGGAAAACGCCTGTTTAAAATGAGCCCAATCCACCATCATTTCGAACTGTGCGGATGGAACGAGGTCAAAATCTGTGTTGTGTTCAGCTGCATCACCATGATCGGCGGTATTGCTTCTATGCTTTTGGTGTTCTTCGGCGTCTAGGGCGCAGACCTGAGAGCTTCCGTGTGCTGAAGCGGAAAAGCCTGGGCTGGAAGCGGGCGCAGGGCCCTTCTTTCCTCTTGACGCTTCCTGTTCTTGTGCGTCTGAATAACGATTCTGAAAATCCCAGAAAGGCGGTTGTCTATGGAAAATAAAAAAATCAGCAGCCAGTATCCTTCCCGTTCTTACGGCAATAGACAGCAGCCTGAGAAAAAGGTTAAAAAGGCGGAAGGCCAGAACATTTTTGCCCGGTCCGGCCGGGCGGTGAAGAAAAAGTTCCGGATTTTTTCCATTCGGGCAGGCATGGATATGCCCTTTTTCCTGCTGATTATGGTGATTCTCTGCATCGGCCTGGTGATGCTTTTTTCCGCGAGCTACGCAAACGCTTATTATGTTTACGGCGACAGCTATTATTTCATCAAGGACCAGGCGCTGTTCGCGGTGCTGGGGATCGTTATCATGATTTTGGTCTCCTATTTCGATTATCATCATCTTCATAAATTCGCCATGCCGGTTTTAGGCGTTTCTTTCCTGCTGTTAGTGGTGGTGCTGTTCCAGCCCGCGATTAACCAGGTGCACCGGTGGGTGCAGATCGGCACCTTCAGCTTTCAGGCCTCGGAGGTTACCAAATTTGCCATTGTCCTTTCGTTCGCTCATCTGATTTCCATCAATTTCAAGCGGATGGATACCTTCCGCTATGGGATTTTACCCTATTTGATCATTCTGGTGCCGACGCTGCTGCTTTTAGCGGCGGAGCCTCATATTTCCTGTATCGCTATTGTAGTGCTGCTGGCGGCGGGGATGCTGTTCATCGGCGGCGTGAAGCTGCGGTGGTTCGTGATCGCTTTGTCTGTGATTGTCGGAGCCATTTTGTATCTGGTCATTTTCACCGATAACTTTTCTTATGCCAACGACCGCATTTTAGGCTGGCTGGACCCCTTTAACGAGCAGATCTGGCAGGAAACCTGGCAGACCAGAAATTCTCTCTATGCTATCGGCTCGGGCGGCCTGCTGGGGCTGGGGCTGGGAAACTCCAGGCAGAAATACCTTTACCTGCCGGAGCCCCAGAACGACTTTATTTTTGCCATCGTCTGCGAGGAGCTGGGGCTGATCGGCGCTTTGATTATTATCATTCTGTTCGCTTTGCTGGTCTGGCGCGGCATCAGCATCTCGCTGAAGGCCAAGGATAAGTTCGGTTCCCTGCTGGGAATCGGCCTTTCCGCCCAGGTGGGGCTCCAGGTGATTTTGAATATCGCCGTAGTGACCAACACCATTCCCAATACGGGGATCAGTCTCCCGTTTTTCAGCTATGGGGGCACGTCCCTGGTGATTCTGCTGGCCAGATGGGCGTGGTGCTGTCGATTTCCCGAACGTCGATGATCGAAAAGGGGTAGCGCCCTGGCCGGGCTTTTCCGCTTTTGCTCCGTTCCTTTCAGCGGGAAAGCGCTGCTGGGCGTGAAGGCTAAGGCTCCGGCGGCCTGGAGAGCTTTTAACATTGGAGCGCGTTCGGAAAGAGTTCTTTTATAGTAAAACGATGCCAGGCATGTTGTCCTGGGGGAGGTAGTGATATGAAATTATTGTTAGCGGGCGGCGGCACCGCGGGCCATATCAATCCGGCGCTGGCCATCGCCGGCTATGTTTGCCAGCGGGAGCCGGCCACGCAGATCCTCTACGTGGGAGCCAAGGGCGGCATGGAGGAGAGATTGGTTCCTCAGGCGGGCTATGATTTTGAGAAGATCGAGATTTCAGGCTTTCAAAGAAAGCTGTCCTTTGAAAGCCTGAAAAAAAATGTCCATACCGTAAAGCTGGTGTTCTCATCCAGCAGAGAGGCAAAAAAATTATCAGCCGGTTTCAGCCGGATCTCTGCATCGGCACCGGCGGCTACGTCAGCGGTCCGGTGATCCGGCAGGCGCAGAAGATGGGAATTCCCACTTTGATTCACGAGCAAAACGCTTTTCCGGGCGTGACCAATAAAATGCTGTCAAAGCACGCGGACCGGGTGATGCTGGCCATTGAGGACGCGAAGCGGCATATGGACAAACGCCAGCTTCACTGTCACCGGAAATCCGGTGCGGGGACAGATCGTTACCTCTCAGAAGCAGGCGTCCCGGGATTACCTGCGCCTGGACAACCGTCCGGTGATTTTGTCCTTCGGAGGCAGCCTGGGGGCGAGAAAAATCAACGAGGCGGCAGCGGATCTGATCGCCTGGAGCTCCAGGGACGACCGGTTCCAGCATATCCACGCCTATGGGCAGTACGGAAAATGGTTCCCAGAGCTTTTGGAGAAAAAGGGCGTTGACCTAAAGGCCCACAAAAACCTGGACATCCGGGAATATATCAACAATATGCCGGTATGCATGGCGGCGGCCGACCTGGTGATCTGCAGGGCGGGGGCGATCACCCTGACGGAAATCCAGGCGCAGGGAAAGGCTTCTCTGCTGATTCCTTCTCCCAACGTCGCGGAGAATCACCAATATCACAACGCCATGGCGCTGGTCAGCCGGAACGCCGCCGAGATTCTGGAGGAGAAGGACCTGACCGGAGACTCCCTGATCGCGATGGTGAAAAAAATGATTTCTGACCCGATCAAGCTGAAGGAATACCAGGACAACGCCAGGGCCATGGCGATTTTGGATTCCAGCGAGCGTATTTATCAGGTTATCAAGGAAGTTTTAAAGAAAAATCAGAGCTGAAAGCATAGGCTCAGAAACTTTGCGTTCTTCCGCTTTCCGGCAATGCACCAGGTTTTTCCTTTTCGCATAGTATGGCAGTATCAGAAAAGGAAAGGGTGTATTGCTGTGTCGAAGCTGATGATAGAGGGTTCCCACTGTCTGGAAGGGGAATTGACGGTTCACGGCGCGAAAAACAGCGCCTTGCCGGTGCTGTCCGCTACTCTTTTATGCGACGGGGAAAGCCATATACATAACTGCCCCCGCCTGTCCGATGTTGACGCTTCGGTGGAAATCCTAAGGTATTTAGGCTGCCGGGTGGTCCGGGAGGGGGATACGGTGTCGGTAAATACCGATACCCTTTGCCGCTGCGATATTCCCGATCAGCTCATGCGGGAAATGCGTTCCTCCATCGTTTTTTTGGGCGCCGTCGCCTCCCGGATGGGAAAGGCGAAGCTTTCCTTTCCCGGCGGCTGCGAGCTGGGCCCCAGACCCATTGATCTCCATCTGAAGGCCCTGCGCCAGATGGGGATGGTGATCAATGAGTTTCACGGCTATCTGGACTGCTCCGTGCCGGCTAGGCTGAAGGGAACGTCGATTGCCCTGTCGTTTCCCAGCGTAGGCGCCACGGAAAACATCATTTTGGCGGCGGCGCTGGCGGAAGGAACTACTGTCGTTAACAATGCGGCCAGAGAACCGGAAATCTGTGATTTATGCGGCTTCCTGAATGCCTGCGGCGCAAGGATATCCGGCGCCGGCGAAGGCCGGATCGTCATCGAAGGAGTGGAAAAGCTCACCGGAACAGAGCATCATGTGATCCCGGACCGGATTGCGGCCACCACCTTTATGACCGCCGCGGCGGTCACCGGCGGCGACCTCTTGCTGAGAAGGGTGGTTCCCGACCATTTGTCCCAGGTTATTCCGATGTTCCAGGAGGCGGGCTGCCGCCTGCGGTGGGACGACGCGAACCTGCGGATACAGGCGCCCCAGCGTCTGCGGGCGGTCAAAAGCGTGAGGACCATGCCGTATCCGGGCTTCCCTACCGACGCTCAGGCTCCGATGATGGCGATGACCACGGTTTCCGATGGAATCAGCATTTTTGTGGAAAACATATTTGAAAGCCGCTATAAGCATGTCGGTGAGCTTTGCAGGCTTGGCGCTAATATCAAGGTGGAGGCCGTGTGGCCATTGTGGAAGGCGTGCCAAGGCTGTTCGGAGCGTCTGTGGAAGCGCCGGACCTGCGGGGCGGGGCGGCGCTGATTGTGGCGGGCCTTGCCGCCGACGGGCTGACGGAGGTTTCCGCCTGCGGCATGTGGACCGGGGCTATGAGGCGATTGAAAAAAGCCTGAACCAAATAGGAGCGAAGGTCAGCAGAATTTAAAGGATGTGGAACATGGGCACGAGAGAACGAAATCAGAATAAACAGCCAGTTCCCCGGGAGAAGCCTAGGAAACCGGCGGCCCGGAATTCCAGGCCGCCGGAAAAGCGCGCCCCCCGGGGGCAGCCGGCGGCTCAAAAAAGCTCCCGGGGATCCGGAGGACGGCGGGCAGAGGCTGCTGTGGAAAAAAAGAGAAAAGCGGGTCTATTCGGCGCGCAGAAATAAATACCGAAAGCTGAAAATCGGCGTTTTGTATACAGTGATGATTTTAGCGATTTTGACAGCGGGCATCGCCATCGGCGCGACAGTGCTCTTTAAAATCGATACCATTCAGGTGGTGGGGGAATCACGCTATGACCCCCAGGAAATCATTTCCTTAAGCGGGGTGGAAAAGGGGGAAAACCTGATTACCATTGATACCGCCGAGGGGGAAGCGGCGATTATGAGCCGAATGCCCTATCTGGAAACGGTGCGGATCAAACGAAAGATCCCCTCCACGGTAAATATAGAGGTCACAGAGGCCCAGGCTGCGGGGTGTATCGCCTACCAAAACCAGTATGTGATCATCAGCGGCTCCGGTAAGGTGCTGGAGCTTGCCCAGGCGCCACTGGAGGGTGTACCGGTGATTAAGGGCGCCGCGATCAAGGAGGCGGAGCTTTCTGAGGAGATTGTACTGGAGGATGAAACCGTCCTAACCCTGATTTCAGACATCGAAACCGCCAGAGCGGCGGCAGGCCTGGCTTCGGTGACGGAGCTTGATCTGACCAATCCGGTGAGCCCCACGATCACCTATGATGGAAGGATTATCATTAAGCTTGGCATGCCAACGGATTTGGAATATAAGCTGCAGACGGCGGTGGCGGTGCTGACGTCGGAGGATATGAAAACCGCCCAGCGGGGCACTCTGGATGTGTCTCTCGCCGCGGATAAGGGAAGATCTTATTTCAAACCCGAGTACGGAACGGCATCCCAGGCCGGAACCAGCTCAGAGGCGGGCGTCCAAAGCGAAGAGACTTCTGCTCAAACAGCCGCAGGCTCAGAGCTATCTTCAATACCTGAAAACATTTCCAGTGCGCCGGACGCATCTGACAGCGGCGCGGACCTGGCAAACACGGGAAATGATGCGCGGAGCCTTCTTCGGGAGGCTAAGAGGATGCCGGCGGCCAAGAGCTAGACGGTGGGACAGGCTTCCAGGAAAGCGCGGCGGCAGGCTTGGCGCTGGAAGAATAAAATAATGGCTTGAAACGGGAAAAAAGGATTGAAATTCCCATGGAAAAGTGTTAAATTAATAAAAGAGTGTATCTAATTGGACAAGCGGTATTTCCGCGGCTTTCCAGGTACTGGAAATGTGTGAAAGAAATCAACAATACTTGAAAATATAAGAGAGTTTTAGGAGGAAAAGCTATGCCTTTTGAATTGGACAACGACTTTGAAAACATTGTACAAATTAAGGTGATAGGCGTTGGCGGCGGCGGCGGAAACGCCATTGACCGGATGGTCACTTCCGGCGTAAAATGCGTCGAATTTATCTCAGTGAATACCGACCGGCAGGCGCTGATTCGTTCTCAGGCGTCTCAGAAGATTCAAATAGGCGAGAAGATTACCCACGGAAAGGGAGCCGGTTCCAAGCCTGATATCGGTCAGAAGGCCGCCGACGAATCCAGAGAGGCTATCGCCGCGGCGATCCGCGGCTCGGATATGGTCTTTATCACCGCCGGTATGGGCGGCGGTACTGGCACTGGAGCGGCGCCGGTGGTAGCGGAAATCGCAAGAGATATGGGAATCCTGACGGTGGGTATCGTCACAAAGCCCTTTGCCTTTGAGGGAAAGCGCCGTATGGAACAAGCGGAAAAGGGCATTTCCGCTTTAAGAGAGCATGTCGATTCTCTTGTGGTGATCCCTAATGAGCGTTTAAAATATGTCAGCGAGGCTAAGATTACCTTGGCCAACGCTTTCGCGGTGGCGGATGATGTGCTTCGTCAGGGTGTGCAGAGCATCTCCGACCTGATCCTGCTGCCCGGAATTGTCAATCTGACTTCGCGGATGTTACCGCTGTCATGAAGGATGCCGGCTATGCCATATGGGCGTGGGCCGCGCCAGCGGCAAGGACAAAGCGGAAACCGCCGCCAACATGGCGATTTCCAGTCCGCTTTTGGAAACTGCGATCAATGGCGCCAAGGGCGTTATCATCAATATTACCTCCAGCCCGGATATCGGCTTGGATGAAGTGGAAACCGCTTCCGCGATGATTGCGGCCCAGGCCGATAAGGAAGCCAACATTATCTGGGGCGCAGCCTTCGACGAGGATATGGAGGATGAGATGTCCGTTACCGTTATCGCCACTGGCTTTGCTACCCACGATTCCTATTTGCCTGAGCCTGAGATCCTGAAAAACGCGGCTCCCGCTCCCAGCCAGCCTCAGGGCCAGAACCTGCGCCGGCCCCAGGAGCAGCCCGCTCAAAGGCCCGCCGTGCCTCAAGCGCCTGCGGCTGGAGCGAATCAGGATGACGACGACACCTTTTATGACATTATGTCTATTTTTAACCGTAAATGAGGAAAAGAATCTAAAAGCAAGGCAGACGCTCTGCCTTGCTTTTTTCATTTGGTGTGTTATAATAAACTGGGTATCCCAAAGACGATAGAAGCAGTTTTGCCGCGGGCTATCATACGTTGGGCCAGTGGGAAAAACGAAATATAGTGAAAAACGGCGGACAAGGTACGTGTCGTTTTTTTGCTTTGCCCTGGCTGTCCTGTTCATTGCCTGCGCGTGTCTTCGCAGCGTGAAAACCGACGTGTTTTTGCTGCTGCCCACGATGATCGTCTTAGCAGTGATACTGGTTATTCTGACAAATACTTTTTGCAGAAAAAGTAATCCTAAATTAGAATTTGGAGGTGGCGTTGTGAACCCGGAACCTGGCGATACTTATCGAAGTAGCAAATTTATCATAACCGGACGCAGCGCCCTTTTGTGCAAGCCATAGGCGAGGTGCGCCCGGAAAAGAACGGGGGTTGAAGCCTATGGTATCTTACTACAAAACCATAGATGGGAGAATTTCGGAGATCGAGCAGTATGAAAGCGGCTGCTGGATCAATTGTGTGGCGCCGGAAGAAGATGAAATAGAGGCGCTGATTCAGGATTTTAATATTGAGCCGGATTTTTTGAGAGCTTCTCTGGACGAGGAAGAAAGCTCCCATATTGATTCCGAGGATGGGAATACATTGATTATCATTGATATTCCGGTGGTAGAAAAGCACGAGAAAAATATCAGATACAGCACGATGCCTTTAGGCATTATGCTGACGGAAAAAAACGTAATTACCGTCTGCCTTAAGGAAACGGCTCTGCTCAGCGAGTTCGCCGAGGGCGTGCTTAAAGGAGTCATGACGAATTTAAAGACCCATTTTGTGCTGCATATTATGCTGCGTATGGCAACAAAGTATCTGCAATATTTGAAGCAGATCGATAAAATCAGTGACCACGTGGAGCGGGAACTGAGAAAGTCTATGAAAAACCAGGAGCTGATCCAGCTTTTGGATATTGAGAAATCCTTGGTGTATTTTTCTTCCTCGCTGAAGGCGGATGAGGTCACCCTGGAAAAAATTATGCGAGGACGCTACATCAAGCTATATGACGAGGATCAGGATCTTTTGGAGGATGTGCTGATTGAGATTAAGCAGGCCATTGAGATGTCCAGCATTTATCTGAACATTCTTTCCGGTACGATGGATGCTTTCGCATCGGTGATTTCTAATAATCTGAATATCGTAATGAAGGTGCTGGCCTCTATTACCTTGATCATTTCCATTCCCACGGTTATTTCCGGGTTATATGGAATGAACGTTCAAAACCTACCCTTAGCCCAATTTTGGTGGTTCCCGGTGCTCCTTTCGCTGGGTTGATGGGAATTGCCGGGTTTATTTTGAAAAAAACCAAAATGCTATAGCGTATAGGGGGAGAGGCGATGGCTGAGCAGGAACGAGGAAGAGTCCTTTATTTGGTGATTCCTTGCTATAATGAGGAAGAAGTGCTGCCGGAAACCTCAAAACGGTTAACGGCAAAGCTCGGCGCAATGATTGAGATGGGTTTGATTTCTCAGGATAGCAAAATAGTATTTGTCAACGATGGCTCAAAAGACCATACTTGGCAGCTTATCCGGCAGTATCACGAGGAAAATCCGATGATTCAGGGAATCAATCTTTCTCGCAATAAGGGCCATCAAAGTGCTTTGCTGGCGGGCTTGATGACAGTAAAGGAATACTGCGACATGGCGATCTCAATGGATGCGGATTTACAGGATGATGTGGACGCTATCGACCAGTTTGTAGAAAAGTACTATGAAGGCTGCGAAGTGGTCTATGGCGTGCGCAGTGAACGGAAAACAGATTCTTTTTTCAAAAGGGCTTCCGCGCAGAGCTTTTATAAGCTGATGCTGCATATGGGCGTTGAGATTGTCTATAATCATGCGGATTACCGTTTGATGAGCCGTCGTGCTTTGGACGAGATGGAGGGCTTTAAGGAGGTCAACTTGTTCCTGCGGGGAATTGTGCCGTTGATCGGCTTTCAATCTGGTGTTGTTACCTATGAACGCCATGAACGGTTTGCCGGAGAGTCGAAATACCCTTTAAAAAAGATGCTCAATTTTGCTTTTGATGGGATTACATCGTTCAGTGTGAAGCCGATTCGAATGGTCACGACTCTGGGAATCATCATCTTTGCCATTAGTATTTTAATGCTGATTTATTTTTTGATAACCTGGTGTATCGGCTGGACTGTGCCTGGATGGACCTCTATCGTGGTTTCCGTTTGGGCCATTGGGGGACTACAGCTTTTAGCTATAGGGATAATTGGAGAATATATTGGAAAAATTTATATGGAAACAAAAGCGCGTCCTAAGTTTATTGTGCAGGAATATTTAAAGTGATGAAAAACAGCCGGGAGGATTCTCCCGGCTGTTTTTCATAAAATTTCAAAGGGGTCAAGCACAAAGCGGTTAAAGCTGGCATAGGATGAAGTAATGTTCATTTTTAGGAGGTAATTTCATGTTGGGTGCGTTTCTTGGGTATGCGTTAAGTAATCTGCTTTTTGTCATTCTTCATGTCACTGGATCTGGTTCGTTCCCAAGGCCTTTGACTGCTAAAGAGGAAAGGGAATACCTGGAGCGCTTCCAAAATGGAGATATGGAAGCCAGAAGCAAGCTAATTGAGCATAACCTCCGGCTGGTGGCTCATATTATTAAGAATGGATAAAGCAGAAGGAGAAATTACCGAATCATTGTGCTGATGTGTGCTTGTAGGGCTTCATAAGGATAAAGCAAAAGGAAAAACTATGAATTTCCAGCGGACAAGCTGAATTTGGGCATCACAATAGAGTGGTAAATATTTACTAGGCTGTAGTGAATAGACAGGAAGAATCATAGGAATTGATTAAAAAAGCTTGTCCAATTCTTCAGATTAGGCAGAGGCTTTTTATGAATGAAAATTTTAAAGCTTAATATTTTGTATTAAGTTAAATAAAACATTTGCATTTTATTTAAAAGATCAACAAGCGCATAAAAATATAATTAGAATTTCTTGACAAATAGTCCGTGATGGTTGCAATACCAGAAAAAGGCACCATGGCCTCGACAAAAGAAGTTGGCCTGTGCGTCTCCCTCTGGATAGAGTTTCACGAAATCAAATCGGTTGTTTGTGCAATACGCTGCAAAAGATATATAATGATCTTTTGTCATGGAATGTTGAAAGGTAATCACATGTTCCTGGTCGATAACTTCACACGACGGCTGATGCTCGTCATCTGCGTCTTCGGCTTCCAATGGTGGAAGGGTAATTCCACAGCAGGAAACCATAGCTGGTCCGGTAGAATGTAGAATATTTCCGCATATCGGACAGATATACAAAGGTGATTTTAAAACATTTGCTGAACGATTGGTATTGACAATCTGCTCACCGGACAGCAATTCTGGGATAGAGACCTGTAAGGCACAGGCCAAAGGCTTGAGAAGTGAAATATCCGGAAATCCGCGTCGGGTTTCCCATTTGGATATTGTTTTATCACTGACACACAGCTTTTCTGCTAGTTGAGATTGTGTTAGGCGTTGTTTTTCCCGAAGTGCCTTAATGGTGGATCCTGTAACATAATGATTCATAGGAATATCCGCCTCCTTTCCATGATATTAGAATAGCATTGATAGTGAGAAAATACAATCTACGTACCGTAGAGCTATTACTGCCGTTTAAGAAGAATATTGATACCTGTCCGATTTTCATAACCTTGTAACCCAAAGACTTTTATAATTTTAATACTGTGTCTACCATTTTAAATAACACAGGTATTAGCGCAGGCAGCTGAATGATGAATTGTTTTGAAAACAAGCGAGTGGAGCCTCTCAGCAAGGCACTGAGAGGCTCCACTTTTTATGATCGGAGGAGGAAGTCTATAAAATCAGATTTTTATAAATAAATAGTTTCACCAGTCTCACTGCTGCGGCGGATAGCGTCGATCATGAAAATACTGATGGCAGCGTCATCGGTATGCACGTAATCCTGGCTGTCAGAAGAAACCGCTTGATAAAATTGCTGAATCAATGCGCTGTGGCTGTTTCCATAGTAAGCTTTTCCAATGGAGGGTTTGCTGTTTTCTGCTAAGAGCATCGGCTGTCCCCCATGAGAAGGAAGCTTCCATAGTTTTTCGTCATCCAGCAGGAAAGAGGCATTTTCACATCGCACCTTGATGCGGACGCTCTGATTTTCATAATTCGCCACGGTGGCGGTGAAAAAACCTTGGATGCCGTTTTGAAAAACAATTTTAGCGGAAGCGGTATCCTCCACTTCCAGGCCATAATCTAAGAGGTGTCCGATTACGCCCCGGATCGAAAGAATTTTGCCGGGAACCAGATGCTGCATCAGATCAAGAGTGTGAATGGCCTGGTTCATCATGCAGCCGCCGCCGGCAGTGTCCATTTTCCCACGCCAGGGCTTCGCGTCATAGTAGGCCTTGCTCCTGGTCCAGGCAACAGAACCATAAATTGCGGTAACGGCGCCGCTGGCAGGAGCCTGGAGTTCTTTCCGCAGCACCTGAATCGTGGGATTCAGCCTGTTTTGAAAGCAGACCCCAACCTTGACTTGGAATGTGGATTCCAGTTCCGTGAATTTTTTCGCTTCCTCTATGTTCATCGCCAGGGGCTTTTCTGTGAGTACATGGCAGCCTGCCCGGGCGGCATCCAGAGCCGCTGGATAATGAAGATAGTGGGGCAGACAGATATGGACGCAGTCAGGATGGATGGCCTCCAGCATTTCCCGGTAGTCGGTGAAAAAAGGAAGTTTCGTATCCTGAGGGCGCAGAGCCTGGTCAATATCGCATACTGCCGCAAGCTGAGCGCCGGGCAGCCCCTTTATGGCTTTCACGTGAACAGGACCAATATCTCCCAGGCCGATGACCGCGGATCGCAGCATCTGAATTCCCCCTAACACAATTTTCAAAGTGAAGCTTTTATCCCTTTACAGCGCCTGAGGTCAAACCTTCGATGAGCCATTTCTGGACCAAAGCAAATAGAATCACTACGGGAATCGTTACAACTACGCCCATAGCCATAATACCGCCCCAGTTGATGGCACCGATGCTTCCGATCAACTCGTTAATAATCAGCTGTACCGTCTTTGCCTGATCGGAGCTAGTCAAAATCAGAGCGTATTGATAGTCGTTCCAGGCGAGGATAAAGGAATAGATGGTAATGGCGACCAATCCGCCCTTTGCAAGCGGAAGAATAATATTCCAGAAGGTTCTTACCCGGCTGCATCCATCAATAGCGGCCGCTTCCTCCAGTTCCATGGCAATTCCTTTAAAGAAGCCGCTCATCATCCAAACGCAGACAGGAATGGTACCAGTAAGATAGATGCAGACCAGACCGAGTTTAGTGTTCAGAATATGCATGGCGCTGGCCATTTTGTACCAAGGAATCATGATCACAGGGCCTTGGAACATCTGGGCGATCATTAAGAATACGATAATCGCGTTGATGCCCCAATAATTTTTTCTGCCAATGGCGTAGCCGCCTGTAGCCGCGAAAAACATGGTGATAATTGCGGTAAGGGCGGCTGTAAAGAGAGAGTTGCCCAGATAGAGCAGCAGTTTGTTCTGATCATTGAAAGCATAGATATAGGAGTCGATTGTCGGATTGATGGGGAGAATGTGCAGCTCCGAGGAAAAAATCTCTTCATTCGGCTTAAAGGTACAGAGAACAAGCCAGATCATTGGAAAGAGAATGATGAACATGACAATGGCAAGACCTATGTAAAAAAAGAGATTTGCGACCGGTTTTCTTTTCTTAGTCATATCATCACAGCCTTTCTGTATATTTCCGGTAGAACTTTAGATAAATAATAATGAAAATGGTCATGACCAGCATGGCCACCACGGCTACCGCTGAACCAACGCCCATTTCGAAGCTTCGGAAAGCTTTCATATATATGTAAACCGGCAGGATACTGGTAGTATAGCCGGGACCGCCCGAAGTCATAGTCCAAATAGTCTCGAATTTTGTCCAGGTGGCAACCATGCTGGTCAGCGCAGTTACCATAATTACCGGAGACAGCAGAGGCAGTGTAATGTGCCAGAAGCGGCGGAAGGGTCCTGCGCCATCCACATAAGCGGCCTCATACAGGTCTCCCGGAATTCCCTGAAGCCCCGCTAGGAACATCAGCGTAGCGTATGGGATTCCTTTCCAGGTAGAGACGATCAGCAGACAGATCCATACTGTACTGGAATCGGCCAGCCAAACAATATCGGTTCCCAGAAGCTGGTTGAAAAGCCCGTAATTACCTTCAAACATCCAGCGCCATATTAATCCGGCGATTACCATAGGGGTGACCCAAGGGACCATCATCAGCCCGCGCCAGAGGCCCCGCGCCCGCATTTTTTGGTTCAGCAGAACGGAGATCGGAATAGCGAAGAAATATTGCAGTACAGTGGAACCGAGCACCCAGAAAACGCTGTTCCGGAACAGGGTCCAGAAGTTGGAATCCTGCGTAAACAGCCGGGTATAGTTTGCGAAGCCAACATATCCGCCGCTGCTTTGGTCGGTAAGAAGCCAATTGGTAAAGCTGATACGGACTGTTTCAATGATAGGATAGATTTGAAAAATTAGTAAATAAAGTAGGGTTGGAAGAATCATTAAGTAAAAGAAATAATTCTGCTTTAAGGACAAACGTGAAGAACGTTTTTCCTTTTTCATAAGTGAACCCTCCGATCGTGCGGTAATAAGAAGAGGGTGACACACAGTCCGTGCGAAATCGACGTGTTCACCCCTGCGGTTTTCTTGTTATAGTCAGCCGCCCCCCTTTGAGGACGGCTGACTATAGAAAATGCAATTTAAGCAGTTTGCGCCTTGATTTCGTCGATGCCTTGCTTAATTTCGTTATAGCAGGTCTCCGCGTCGATTTCGCCGTTGGTCAGTTTTACCATTGCGCCCTGAACAACCTTTTCCATAGAAGGCTGGTTGGTGATGATAGGAGCCATGATGCCGTACTGCTCATTGGCGTCTCTGAATTCTCCCACCAGAGAAATATGCTTGGAAGCGACATCCTCGCCGTAAATATCAACCGCGAAGCTCTCAAGAGTATCGTCAGAAACATAATCGACGGCAGGATAGTTCATGGAGGCTGCAATCTTGCCCAGGATAGGCTCGGACAAAGCAACTTCAATGTACTTGAAGCCAAGGTCTTTCTGACTGGAGCCAGCGATCAGGCATAGCCTCCGGCGGTGGTCATAACCTGGGTTTCGTCAGCGGAAGGACCAGCCGGGAATGCGAAGGCGTGGGTCCAATCCATGGCCTCGTCACCATGGGAAATCAGGTTGCCGGTGAAGAAGGAGCCGGTATGCATGATGGCGATATTACCCTCATTCCAGGCCTGGAACAGCTCAGGATACTGCCAGGCGGACTGGGCCTCCGGCATATAAGCGGCCATGTCGGCAAAGAGCTGCAAGGTTTCGATATAAGCGTCTTTGGTTTCTTCAGAGGTATCGTCGGGCTGGAATCCGTTGGAGAGGGCTACCATTTCCAGATCGCGGAAGCTGAAGCGGCCCTCGCCGCCGTTTGCCATGCATAGCCGTACTTTCCATCCATGCTGCCGATGGTCTCTACCGCCGCCAGAACGTCATCCCAGGTTTCAAAGGTTGTGGGATCAATACCGGCCTCGTCGCAGAGATCCTTGTTGTAGATGTGAGCATAGGTGCAGAGTACATGGGGAAGACCGTAGAGTACGCCGTCATAGGTCTTATAATCTAAGCCTACCTGGTTGAAGTTTTCAAGAGAAAGGATGTCGCTCTTTTCCAAATAAGGCTCAATCGGCTCCAGAGCGCCGGCTCTGACAGCGTTTTCTACTTCGTTGATCTGCGTGACATCGGGGTAGTCGTTGGCTGATCCATTACCAGAAGCTTTGCATCCAGATCGGTCCAGGACAGGAAGTTGTATTCCACTGTGGCATTGGGATACTGTTCCTCAAATGCGGCCTTCAGATCGTTGGCGACTTCCTTTTCAATGTCCGTGGTGCCAGGATAGAGGACACGCAGCGTGCCGGACCAATCCTCGTTGCTGGGCTCCTCGGAGGAGCCGTCCTCAGAAGCGGGAGACGCCGCAGAGCTGCCGTCATCCGCGGTGGAAGAAGTGCTGCCGTCGTTACAGCCGGCAAACACTGTGGCCGTCATAGCGGCTGCCAGAATGAGTGCAAGAACCTTTTTCATCTTAATACCTCCTAAAAATAAAGATTAAAATATTGACTTTCAGGATAAACCTTATCCCTATCGAAACGGAATCGGCGGCCGTTCCAAGCCGAGGCTCCCGTTCCGTTATGTCTAGTTCCAGATGCTGAAGCCGCCGTCTACCACGATATTCGCGCCGGTCATGTAATCGCTCGCCGGGCTGGCCAGCAGTAAGGCTGCGCCTTTGATGTCAATTCCAAAGCGTCCCATCCGTCCCAGAGGAACCTTATCCCGATAGGCCTGGGAATATCCCTCCGGCTGATCGCCTTTGTCGAAAGCTCCGGGAGAGATACAGTTTACATAAACTCCGTACTGGGACATAACGGCGGCCAGATCAATGGTGTAGCCTACAACGCCGCCCTTTGCGGCAGCATAATCCACCGGCTGCTCCATTTTATTATGAAGATGGTAGGTACGCCGGTCTCTGGCGAGAAAAGCAGAAATGGAAGCGATATTGATGATTTTGCCGCAGCCGGCCTTGGCATCATAGCTCCCACAGCCTTGGAACAGAAGACCGAGCCGGTCAGATTGATATCGATCAGGTTCTGAATATCGGCGGGATCCCGCTTTAAGAAGTCTCCCTCGGTTTTGCCGGAACCGCCGCCCGCGTTGTTGACAAGAATGTCAATGTGACCTTTCCACGCTAGAGCAGCGTCGGCCATTTTCTGAACATTTTCATATTTCCGCTGGTCCAAAGGCAGAGCCAGGGTATCCACATGGTACTTTTCTCCGATCTGTGCCGCGGTTTCCCGAATGGAGTCCACGTTCCGGGAGGTGATTATCACATCGGCTCCTGCTTCCGCGAAGGCGCATGCGATATCGTAGCCCAGCCAAGCGTGAGCGCCTGTTACAATGGCTACTTTGCCATCCAGCCGGAACAGCTCGAAAACACTTCTGTCCATACAGTTTCTCCTCCTATCCTTATTGATTATTATTTTTTATGAAAAGGATAAATGTTTGATTTGGTGTGAGAAAGAAGCGTTACAGACCTTTAAACAAACGGATTTTTTCCAGGGCCAGCTGATAGCCGGCTTCCTTCGAAGGCCCAAACAGGTTAGGAATGGTGTACTTAAAGTCCTGCGGCGCCTGGGTCTTGATATAGGTTTTACCAAAAGCGGCCACCAGCTCGGTGCAGATGTTCACCTTGGCGATACCGTGCTTAACGGCCTCCTGGACATCCTTTTCCGGCGTGCCGGAGCCGCCATGGAGCACCAGGGGAATGGAAACCTCTTTTGTAATGTCGATCAGCCTTTGAATATTGATCTTAGGAGTAAAGGTATAGAAACCGTGAGCGGTGCCGATAGCAACAGCCAAAGCATCTACGCCGGTCTGCTCCACGAAGCGAGCCGCTTCTTTAGGATCGGTCTGGTTCGCTTCCTCTTCAGAAACATTGACAGTTCCCTCATTGCCGGAAAGCTTGCCCAGCTCCGCTTCTACCGTAACGCCGGTGCGGGAGGCGGTTTCCACCACCTTGCGCGTGATTTTTACGTTTTCCTCAAAGGGAAGCATAGAGGCGTCGATCATTACGGAAGTGAACCCAGCATTGATAGCCTCGCAGATAAAATCGTAATCGGTGGCGTGGTCCAGATGCAAAGCGACCGGCACCTTGGCGTCGCAGCGGCGATCTGAGCAATTTGGCTAAATACTTGACGCCGTCACAGAAATCGCATTCGATTTTTCCGGCCTGTAGAATCACGGGCACATTTTCTGTTTCCGCCGCATGGATAATCGCCTGGGCGGAATCCAGGGACCAGAATTCAAAGGCACCTACCGCGTATTTTTCCTTCTGAGCGGTAACCAGAAGCTCTTTCATTGTTGTTAAAGCCATGGGAACGTCTCTCCTTATAAAATTTTGTGGGATTCCTGCAGGATCTCCATACATTGCTTGGCGTAATCCTCAATCCACCGGGAAGCTCGCCTTCATGGGGCATAGAGATGTTTTCACAGATGCCGCGCGATTTCAACGCCAAACCCAGCAGCCGAAACAGCGTGGAGGTCTGGGGACGCCTGCTCATACATTCCGTGACGCAGTCCTGAAGCCGGGTGATATAAGCTTGAATTTCAGAAACCTTTTTCTGGTTGCCAGCCTGAGCATACTCCCACAGCCTGACAAAGGGAAGCGGATCAATTTGGATCAGGCTGACCACAAAGCCCGAAGCGCCGGAAAGCAAGCTTTCTCCTAAGAGAACTTCCTTGCCCTGAAATACATAAAGGTCATCCCGGGCCTTGAAGTGATCCAACAGGGATAAAAAGCGTTCTCTATCACCGCTGGAGTCCTTGATGCCTACTACGTTTTCGTGCTGGACCAAATCGGAGATCAGACCTTCATCCAGCTTGACACCGGTGAAATCAGGAATATCGTAGACCAGTACCGGCAGAGGGCTTTGGTCGATAAAGCGTAAAAAGATATTTTTGATTTCCTCCTGGGAGTAATCGAAATATCCGGGAGCGGTCATTACGGCGATATCGGCGCCGGCGTCCGCCATGGCTTTAGCATTTTCCAGCATATCATTGAGCCCGCTCGCCATAACGCCGGCGAAAATCGTGGTATCCTCTTTCTTCGCGCTGACAGCGGCCCTGCAGATTTTGATTCGGTCCTCCCGGCCGAACCAAGGGCCTCTGCCGGTGCTGCCTAAAGCGAAGATACCCTTGCAGCCGAGGCCGGTCATCTCATTGCATACGGAAATCAAGCCATGAGTGTCCACCTGCCCCTGGCTGTCGCAAGGAGTCACCACCGGGACTAAAATGCCAAACTTTTTCATACGCATCCCACCTTTTCCTTGTTTAATGTAAAAAACTGTTTCTCTATTCTATCTATATTTCCGCCTGCTCTGCTAAGCTTTGCAGAAGTGAAAGAGACTGCCGCATTTCGGACAGAGGCTGCCGGTAATCAGCGGTTTCTATGCTAAGTGCTCCGCGGTAACCGATCTGTTTTAACGCCTTGATAAAATAAGCTTGAATTTCCTGGTCATATTCCAGGGGAAGGCTTCTGCTACCAGCGCCGCTGTGTGCGTGTGATAAAGATCATCCCCGGCGGCTAGAATACTGCTCATGCCTTCCTTTTCTACCTGCATGTGGAAATAATCAGCCAGGGCCTTTACATACGGGTGATTGATTTTCCTGGCCAGAGCCACCCCTTCGATCACGGTTTTCATCAGGTTGGTTTCCGTTCCATTGATAGGTTCCAGCACGATTACCACGTCATGCTTGGCAGCGATCTCTCCGGCCATACGGCCAAACTCCTCAAACTGCCTCCAGGCTTTTTCCATGGGGAAGCCGCCTGGAACGTTTCTTGCCCCGCAGCTGCCGAGGACTACCGCCCGGTTTCCAAGCCTTTGTGCCCGTGACAGGGCTGTTTCGCAGTAGGCTGCGGCGGTTTTCAGATTTACATCGTTTCCGGTGACCCGGACGCTTTTGGGAAGAAACATATTGCTGGCGAGGCAAGGAAGATTTTCCGATTTTAACTGGGCAAGGATTTTCTCAAAGGATTGATCGGTTTCCGCTGCTATGGAGCACAGCGGCAGTTCTATGTAATCGAATCCGGCTTCTTTCACCTCCCTGATATAACAGGCAGGCGCGCAATAACCGATTTTCATGTCAAACGCCCCCTTTTCGTTTAAACGGATTTGATTGGGGACGCTTCAATCTTTTCTTGAAGCAGCTTCCAGTACAGATCTGCGTCGATGGGAAATTCAATTGTAGAATCCGTCCAGGAGGACAGGTTCACGGCATTAATCAGAGACAGGGCGTTGATTCCCTCCGGACCGGGAGCGATCAGTTTCTCACCGTTGAGAATGGCGTTGATGACATTTTGGATAATGCCTTGTGTGCCGTTTCTTCTCCCTCAGGACGAATCACGCGCCGATTGCAGGCGGGACGATCGAAGCCGGTGCCGTGGTTTTCCGCTTCCGAACGGCTGAACGCAGGCTCGGCAATGACATTTTCATCAAAAATGAAGGAATCGCCGCCCTCGTAAACCAGCCGGCCCATATCGCAGGAAACCTCTAGGCGGTTGGTGCCGGGGGATTCGCCGGTGGAAGCCAGCAGCGTGCCGGTAAAGCCCTTTTCGTATTCCATAAAGACGGAAACGTCATCCTCGACCTCGATCTGATGATATTTGCCGCAGATGGATTTGGCCCAGAGCCGTTCCGGCATACCGAAAATCCAATACAAAAGATCCATATTGTGGGGACATTGATTGATCAGCATCCCACTGCCCTCGCCGGCCCAGGTGGCTCGCCAGCCGCCCAGATTGTAATAGGCCTGGGAGCGGTACCAGTCGGTGCAGATCCAAACATAACGTTTCAGAGCACCGAGCTCTCCGCTATGAACCATATCCCGGATTTTCCGGAACACCGGATTGGTACGCTGGTTATGCATCATGGAGAATACCCGGTCGGAGCCCTCCGCAGCCTCAAGCAACTCGCCTACGTTTTTTGTATAAACGCCGATAGGCTTATCGCAGATCAAATGCTTTCCGGACTTTAAGGCGGCGATACTGATGGGAACATGGTCATAATGAGGCGTGGTAACAAACACGGCGTCGATCTCCGGATCGGCCAGCAGACTGTCGCTGTCGCTGTAATAGCGGAACAGCCCGCCGTACTGCTTTTGAAATTTGGAAAGAACCTTGGGGTCCCGGTCGCAGATTGCAACCAATCTTCCGTTTTTCAGCTCATGATTCACGAAAAAACCAAGGTATTTGCTGCCTTGGATTCCTACGCCAATGATACCGAATCGAACTTCTTGCATAGGTTTCACAGCCTCCGATTTATTATTTTGTTTTAATTATACATACCACTTTTTGAAAAGTCAACCTATTTTATAAAAATAGTCGGACTATTTTTATATAAACCTGGATTTATAGAAATAAAAACCAGTCTAATTTTGCGGTAAATTCTCGTTTAAACACACCGTACAATAAAATATTTTTCTCTCCGCTTTCTTAAAAATTCCAAAATAAAATTCTTGAAAAAGCGCTTAAATTCTAGAAATATTCAGCATTTTTAGAAAATTTAACTTTTTGAGCCAATGGGTTGGATTTCTATAGCTTGACATTGCGGTTGGTTTCGGCGTATAATGATTTCAATATAAAAAATCGGTCCGATTTAATTTTTCCTTTTTAAATTTGACCGATTCCCGTTGGCCGATGATAAGGTTTCGCTCCAAATAATTGATAATGGAGAGACAAAGAATGAAAAAGAAGCAGTACCGCTATTTACAAGTGAAAAAAGAACTGTTTGACTACATTCAGGGGCTTCCCGACCAGACCAGGATTCCGCCCAGAACAGAGCTGGTGGAACGGTTTCACGTTACCCGCACTACAGTGGACAGGGCTATTTCGGAGTTAATCGGCAAGGGCTATTTAACTTCAAAAATCGGCAGCGGAACCTATGTGGTAAAAGGCAAGACCAGCCCCCTGGAGCCAAACCAATCCATCGATAATTGGGGACTGATCCTGCCCAATATCGCTAAAGATTCCTACCCTGAGCTGGTCCGGGCGGTGGAGGATGTTTGTTGTGCCTCCATGATTAATCTTATTATCTGTAATACCGACAACGACAGTCAAAAGGAATACAGGTATATGCAGAAGCTGATGAATTCCAATGTTTCCGGGATTATTATCGTACCTACGGTAAATAACGTTCTGCTGGACGGCTACCGGGAGCTGAAGGATCATGGAATCAAATATGTTTTCTGCAACCGGCGGGTCGAAGGCTTAAACGCTCCAAAGGTAGTGGGGAATGACTTTTACGGCTCCAATTTGGTGACTAAATATTTGCTGAGCAAAGGGTGGAAAAAACCGGCGTATATCTCCGTGCCTATTATTCCACCTCGGAGCAGCGGTGTATTGGCTACCAAAGCGCCTTGTGTGAAAACAATATCCCGCTGCGGGAGGAATATGTTATCTTTTCGGAAACCGCTGGGAAAAGCCACAAAAAGCGGGGCTATGAAATGATGAAGCAGCTGCTGGCCTTGCCGGAGCCGCCGGATTCGGTGGTTTGCTTCAACGATATGCTTGCAGTTGGAGTATATCAGGCGCTGGAGGAAGCCGGCCTAATGCCTGGAAAGGATATTGGAGTGGTAGGCTACGATAACACTCACATTTCTGCGGAGCTGCCGGTCAGGCTGACGACGGTTCGCTTTCCTTCCTATGAGATCGGTAAAAAAGCCTCCGAGATTTTATTGGATATGGTCAACGGCGTAGAGTATAAGGAAAACCATACAGTAATTTTCCAACCGGAGCTGATTATACGGGACAGCTGCTGAAAAGCTGACGGCTATCATAAATTTTCATGGTGCTCATTTCGATCCAATTGGCTCAATTCAAGCCTAATTGTTCAACAAAAGCGCTGGAAGAGAGAAATCTCTTCCAGCGCTTTTGTTTTGGAAAGATTAATCTTGAAAACTCGGCAGGGCATCTGAGAAAAGTGTAGGAAAAACGCGCTTCCGGGATTTCTGGCAATCGGTCACCCGGCTGAAAAGCAATGATCCGTCACAATTTGGCTGCTGATGGCGCCGCTGTACAGCCGGCGGTAACGGCAGGCTGACAATATGGTAAAAGCTCAGGAGTCCAAGCTTATGGGACAGTATTCGCAGGCAAAAAGGTCTGCTTTTAAAAGGCTGAAGGACAAGCTGAGTTGAGGCGGTGAATAAATTTTAAGAAAAATTATCAGACTGCTTGAAATTAATGGTACAATCTGCTATACTAATTTCAAAATAAACGGTCTAATTATAAATTGGACTGATCTTTTTAATTATATTTTGGAGGTGCATCTTAGTTGGAGAAGCTATTTGAACGGCCGATATTTTTTGAGCGAAATCGTGTTTTCCGCATTTATAAGGGCGGGCTGCTGTTCCACGATTTCTTCGGTGACGAGGCGAAGGATGGCAACTATCCGGAGGAATGGGTGGCTTCGTCAGTGCGGGCGATGAACCTGGACAGCACGAACGAGAAGGAGGGCATTTCTAAAATCAAGGGAACGGAGCTTTATCTGGATGAAGCTTTAGAAAAGTATCCTCGGGAAATTCTCGGAGACTGCCCCAAATGGGACGTGCTGGTAAAGCTGCTGGACAGTGGGATCCGGCTGCCGATGCAGTGCCATCCTGACCGGGAGTTTGCCAAAAGGTATTTCCACAGCGAGTACGGAAAGGCGGAAATGTGGATCGTTGTTGCAACCCGGGAAAACGCGAAGCTGTTTTTGGGCTTTAATAAAAAGATGAATCAGGAAGAATTTACCAAGCTGGTGGAGCGGAGCCTGACGGAAAAGGAGTGTATGACCGAATGTGTGAATGAGATTCCTGTGAAAAAGGGCGACGCCTATTTGATTCCCGGCAGAACCATTCATGCTATTGGCTACGGATGCCTGATTTTAGAAATCCAGGAACCTTCCGATCTCTCGGTATGCCCGGAATACTGGTGCGGCGACAGAAGAAGCGCTCCCTATGAGATGTATATGGATCTGGAGCCGGAAATTGCCCTGAAATGCTTTGATTATACGCTCTATGGAGATGCACCGGTCAATATGGCAAGAAAACTTCCGAGAGTAAAGGAGAGAACAGAGCATACTTTGCAGGAAATTATCGTAAACAAGGAAGATACTCCGTTTTTTGCGTGAATCGTGTAGAGGTCAACGGCGGAACTTTAAGCCTGACGGATTCTCCGGCGGTTTATGTCATCACCGAAGGGGAGGGCGTGTTACATATGAAGGACGGATATGAAAAAAGGATCTCCAAGGGAGACTATTTTCTGCTTCCCCGGTGTCTGGAAGGCTTGTGCGGCCTAGAGGCTTCGGAGCATTTGGAAGCCTATGTGTGTATGCCTCCCATGTAAGGCTTCCGAAAACCAGCGGCCCGCATGCGCAGGAGGCGCGGCCGGCGGCTTTCCTTTGGCAGGCCGGCGGAAACAGCCGTGGATTTCAGGCCGGCGGTCCTTTCGGGTCCCGCCAAGCGCAGGTACGTTAAAAGCGGTGACTGCAGCACGGCGGCTGGGAGAAACGGGAGGAAAACACAGCCGTAGGCCTGAAAGCTATTTAAAAATGTTTCAGCCTGGAACAGGCTCCAGACGGCAAACGGTCTCATTGGAATGCGGAAGAACGCAAAAACAAAAATTCCCGACGGAAAAGGAAAGTTTTTAGAAAGTAGGAAAACCCATAAAATAAAAGGCTCCGGAGTGGGCCTTGCAAAGGAGGCGAAACTTTACCTGGCTTCGGCGGAAGGCTCACAAAAATTTTTATGTTGGCAGAAAAAGGAGATGCTTTATGAAGCTTACGAAGGAACAGGAGGATATCCTGAACGGTAAAGAGGGCGAATTTAAACAGGGGCTCATGAGGCTGCTGGTGGATTGGGGTACCGCTATGAAAGCGGAGAGAATGGTTCCGGTTACCAATGTGCAGCCCAATAATTTGAACATCCCCGGCAGCAACCTGGCCGATACCTACAAAAGCCTTGATGATATTATGGCAGGAGTGCTGGATCAATGTTCTTATTGTGCGAAGGTAAAGGCCACTACCCATATCAGCACCTGTAATATTGAGCTGCCTGGACTGGATTCCAAAATCCCGGCGTACGCGAAAAAAATGATCGACGCTACCAGGCCCAACGGATTGGTGCTGACCTGGAGCTGTACCCCTTACCTGATCAGCAACGTTCCAATGCCCGGCGAGCGTTGCTGCTGGACGGAATCTCACGCCGTGATCTTTATTAATTCCATGCTGGGAGCCAGATCTACCCGAAACGGCGCGGAATCCTCCTATGCGGCCGCGATTTTGGGGATTGCTCCGGAGTTCGGCGTGATGCTGGATGAGGGCAGAAAAGGGAATCTGATCATTGACATTCAAACAGAACTTGAGGATCCCATTGAGTGGGGCGCCCTGGGCTATTTTATCGGAAAAAAAGCGGATCTGCGGATTCCTGTAATCACCGGAGGCCATCCAATCTCCATTGAGGCGGCCCAGCAGCTTTGCTCGGCTATGGCATCCTCCGGCGGCGTCACCATGTTCCATATGGTGGGAGTCACCCCGGAGGCGCGGACCCTGAAAGACGCGGTCGGCGACGTGATCCCGGAGGAACGCTATGTGTTCGGTAAAAAAGAGCTTGAGGAAACCATCGAAAGCCTGCGGGAATTCCATGACGAGAAGGTTGATTTCGTCTATTTGGGCTGTCCTCATACGACGCTGTACAAAATTGCTAAAATCTCTCAAATGCTGGAGGGAAAGAAAATCCATAAGGATGTCTATTTTGAACTGTATACTCAATATGGTATTCGTGAAAACGCGAGAAGGCTGGGCTATATCGATGTGATCGAAAAAGCGGGCGGTAAGGTATATGTGGATACCTGCTCCTGCAATATGGACTATTTAAACAATCGTACCATGCTGACAGATTCTGTCAAACAAGCCCATTACGCCAGAGGAACCATTAACAGCCGGGCCGCTCTGGAGACTACGGAGAATTGTGTGAAAGCTGCAATAGAGGGTAGGTGGTCTGCGAAATGAAAAAGACAATTATTAAAGCGAGATGCATCTCTCCGGGCGTCGCGGAGGGCGAGGCGCTGGTGAGCAAGAGCAGGATTTCCTTCTGGGGCGCGCCGACGTTATGAAGGGAATTTTTACGGAAAGAGGCCATGAGCTGGAAAATTGCTCCTTTAAGGATAAGATTCTGGTGTTTCAGTCCACGAAAGGTTCTTCCGGAACCAGCGGTATGCTGAAATGGAGCAAAATTAACGGCGTGGTCCCAGAGCCTTTATCAATTCCGATCTGGATGCCTTGGCGGTGCTGAGCTGCGTCGCCTGCAAATTTCCTATGGTTGCCGAGCCGGAGGAGGATGTGTTCTCCATCATCAAAACCGGGGATTGGGTCAAGGTTGATGCGACCAACGGGATCATAGAGGTAACCCATAAGGAATAGAGGAAAATGAACCTGCCCGGCCTTGAAAACCGGAGCAGAACTGACTGAGGCCGCGTAATGCATAAAGAATGAAGGCCTCCGGCCTGCGAAAAAGCCGGAAAATGTGTATAGAGGCTGTGCGGCAAAGCCGGGCGCGAAAAACTAGAAGGAAATCGAACCGATGCCATAGGAAAGAACGGGAGGGATTTTATGCGGAACGATCAGGCGATAAAGTTTAAGAACCTGAAAAGAGGGCAGTTTCTTCATTCCAACTTTCTCTATACCGATTATACCTTGGATTATACCTTGGCTTCTCTGGAACGCATTGGCGCCAAAAAACTGGAATTCTACGGCGCGGAACCGCATTTGTGCTTTTACGATTTGACCTACGGGGATATGGCGGGATTCAAGCGGAAGCTGGATCGTCACGGCCTTAGTATCGTGGAGATCAATCCAGAATGCTGCACCTATCCCAACAATCTGGCTTCCAAGGATCCTGTCACCCGCCTTCGTTCCTTCCGATACTTTGAAAATGTGATTCATACGGCGGGAGTGATCGGGGCAGCCACAGTGGTAATGTGTCCAGGAAGCGCCCGAAAGGATGAAGATCCGGAGGAAGCGTGGAAGCTGGCGGCAGATTCCATGAGCAGGCTCGCTGATATCGCGGAAACGGAAGGAATCACCATTGTGATGGAGGCGACCACCCGGAATTATACGGTGACCACGGATCATAGAAGGATGAAGCGGTTCCTGGACGCCTGCGGGAAAGATAACCTGGGAGTTGTGGTGGATCTAATGTGCCTGGCCCAAACCGGCGAGACGGCGCAGGATGCCTATGACGCCTGTGGCAAAGACAAGATCCGTTCCGTCCATTATAGAGACGGGGCGCTTCTCGAAACGGGCTCATGGGCCAACCGTGTCCCGGGAGAAGGCACCCTGAGCCTGGACGCCGACCTACAGGTATTCGACGAGCAGGAGTATCAGGGCTATTTCGGAAGTGAAATCCGCTGGAGTACGGACCCGGATCTGAATACGCCGGAACTGGTCTGCAAAAAAATTCAGGATTGGATTGATCTGCATTTTTGAGAGGCAGTGACTGGTTTTACCACATTGGCAACTGCCATGCCTGTGAAAAAGCTGCTGACAGGGGCTTTTCCTGAAAGGGTAAGGCCCCTGCCCTTTATAGCGCTTGGGTTTTGTGAGAAACAGATCTCTGAAGCAATAGGAAGGGGCACAGGCGCCTTCTATTGAGCGTAGGACTATAGGAACCATTAGCCGTTTGAAGGAGGAACCGGCGGCTTTTTGTCTCCGGCATGTCAGTCTGGAAAGCCGGATTTCACAAGACGGCTAAGCAATAGAGAAATAAACGGCTGGCGCTCTGTGTGGCATGACGGCTCTTAAATGAAAGAATAAAGAAAACCGGTCCGGACAACCGGCCGAAAGACCCAGCAGATAGGAGGAGTTTCTGATGATCAAGCTATATACGGATGTTTTGGTTGTGGGCGGCGGGGCAGCCGGCTTAAAAGCGGCGCTGACCGCGGCGGACCGGGGCGTCCAGGTTATCCTGGCGGTGGATTATCCCTACAGCGGATCCACATTTTATGCCAATTCCCCGGAATGGGGCTCACCTGCGCCCGAGATGAGGCAGACGTAGAGGCGCTTTATCAGGATATTATCCATGCCTCCCACGGCTGTCTGAATCCCGGTGCTGGCGCGCCGGATGGCAGAGGAATCCCGACAGGGCTTCGAGGAACTGAAGGGCTACGGCCTGGAGTTTACAAACAGCAAGGATATCGGTATGGTGAGCTGCTTTGGCAAGACAGCGAGAGGCGGAGTGCTGAATGATTTAAACCAGGCGGTAGACGCTTATCAGGAGCAGATTGAGGCTCGGCCCAAACTCAAGGTGGTATCCGGGATTACCGCTTTTACTCTGGTGATGAAGGAAGGCGCCTGCCGGGGCGTGATCGGCTTTCAAAAGGACGGAGAGATCACAGTCCTCTTGGCTTCAGCTACTGTTCTGGCCTGCGGCGGCGGGGAAAACCTATATCAGTATTCCTATGCGGTAGGGCCCTTAAACGGAAGCGCTTACGCTATGGCGGCCCGCATGGCGCGAGAATCGTAAATTTGGAATTTGTCCAGTTCATCAACGCCACGCTGGAGCCGGCAGGAGGACTCAACTACTTTCAAGGGGCGTTTGCCGCCGTGAAAAGCTTTACCAACCGCTCAGGGGAGCGATTTTTGGAAAAATATCTTCCCAGGGGCTGCACTGCGGAGGAATGTATGAAGCTTCGCAGCTCCCACGGCCCGTTTTCCTCTGAAGATGTTTCCAAATATTTCGATATTGCGGTAGCCGCGGAAGGCGGGGCCGTGATCGTCAGCGACCTGAAAAAGCTGGAGGCGCCTGAGTTTACCTCCTGGAAAAAATTTCTCACCGGCTCCCACTATCCCTTTGATACGCCGATGACGATTTATCCCCACGCCCATGCCTTCAACGGCGGGATTTTGGCGGGAAACGATATTACTACGGATATCCCCGGCCTGTACGCAGCCGGAGAATCCATGGGTGGCTGCCACGGCGCCAACCGTATGGGAGGAAACGCTATCATGGCGGCCCAGGTATTTGGAAAGCTTCGCCAACGCGGCGGCAGATTACGCGAAAGCAGGGGAAATACCGACGACGTGACCAGTGAGGAAAGCCTTGCGATGATCGAGCAGGCCTGCTATTCTAAGGAGAGACAGGGAAAAATGCCTCCCGAAAAGGCTATGGAGGCCGTTCAAAAAATCGTCCAAAAAGCAGCGTTCCTGGAAAGAACGGAAGAAAAGCTTAACGAGGGTATCCGTAGTCTGGAACGGCTTCGGGAAGCGTACGCTCCTATGGCGTTTTTGGATACGCCTCAGGCGGCCTCCGCGTTTTCCACATACAATGCGGTCTGCTCCGCGCTTTTAATGCTGACCGCTATGCGGGAGCGCAGAGAAACCCGGGGTGCACATCTGCGTCTGGATTACCCTGAAAAAACAGACGGAAATATGCGATATGTAACTTTCCGGCCTTCGGGAGAGGTAGCCTTTGGCCCAGTAAGATGAAAGTAAATAAGGGCTAAAGAGTCTGAGAACGAAAAGCATAGTTTTAAATGCCGGCTTACGTCCGCCGCAAACAGGCAAAGCGGGCTAAAAAGGCGGAGTCATTAAAATGCGAAAGCATCAATAAGAGTCGGCCCAAAAACATAAGAAAATTGCTTGTCAATGTCTAGAAATGTTTTACGGGGCGCAAAACGGCTGAGAAGGAAGTGGTTTGTATTAAGATTCTGTGTGTCGGATTGATGGTTTGTGACTTAATGGTAAAACCAGTGACGGAGCAGGCGCTCCGAGAGGATACGTCCCAAGCGGAGATGATCCGTATGCAGGTAGGCGGCGACGCGTTTAATGTGGCGTCAAACTTGGCGGCGCTGGGAGTCGAAACAGCACTGTACAGCGCTGTAGGCCGGGATGCTTTCGGGGATTTTGCTTTGGCTTATGCAGAGAAGTTGGGTGTTCCTGCGCAGTGGATTCAAAAAACAGACCGCCCAACTTCCGTTACAGCCGTGCTGATCCATCGATGGGGAACGAAATTTTGTGGTGCAGAAAGGGGCAAGCCAGCAGCTTCGCGAGGAGGAAATCAGCGATGAATTATTAAAAGCTTATGATATGATCTATATTGGCAGCGCCTGCGGGCTTCCCGAATTGGAGGGAGAAAGCCTGACGCGTTTACTAAAAAGGGCTAAAGATTTGGGCCGGCTGACCGCTATGGATATTACGGGAGAGGCCTTGCAGGAGAAAGCTTCTCAGCTTCTGCCCGCTTTGGCGCTGTTGGATTATTTCCTTCCCAGCTCTTACGAAGCCATGGAGCTTTCTGGAGAAAAGACGCCGGAGGCTGCAGCGGCTTACTTTCATCGGCATGGTGTGCCGGTGGCGGTGATTAAATTGGGCAAACAGGGGGCCTTGCTTTCTGACGGCAGAAAGCAGAAAAGATTTTCCGCCTATGAGGGGCCGGTGATTGATACTACCGCGCGGGAGATGCCTTTGTGTCCGGCTTTTTAGCTGGAATTAGCAGAGAAAAGGAGCTCTCGGATTGTGTAAGGCTGGGAAACGGTGCCGGAACCCTATGTGTTGGAAAAGTAGGCGCTTCCGGAACACTGCCGGCTTTTAAGGAATTATCAGCTTTTATTGGCAGCGACTGATTTACAGCAATATGAAAAGTACGCTTTATAGAAAGAAGCGGCGCGCAAAAACCGCCTTTCTGCATCACAGCAGAAGGGCGGTTTTTGTTTTGCGCTATTCGGTGAAACACTTAACGGATCAAACACTAAAAACCCTGCCTGAACAGGGGTGCTCAAAAGAGAAAGCACATGATGCATAATTTTTTGAAAAAATAATTGATTATTGTTTGGCACCATCCAGCACCTTTTATGTCACAGCGGGTCTGCGGGTAGGAATGTATGAGGGCATAAAAGGGCGGATGCCTTTCAATAAGCTGTAAAGCATACACCAAGCTTCCATATATGATAAGATAGCGGGTATGATTCGCATCGGCCGGCTAACATCTTTTCATATTCATTTGCATATCCATTAATGGAGGTGAAAGGTTTTGGAGAGCGCGCAGCGAGAATTAGTCAATGTTCTGCTAAAGCTTATTTTTTCCCAGGGACTTATATCAAGAACTACCTATTCTGAAGCGATAAATTTAGTGTATTCTGTAATGGATTTTTCAGAGCTGTTACGGTATCCTGTGTGCTTAACAAAGGAGGCAAGAGCACATGAATGTACTCAAGATACGCAATGAAATGAGAAACGGAAAGTCAATCTTCGATATGCCGTTACGCGTAACTTTTTATGCAAGGGTTTCCACAGATAAGGACGAACAGCTGAACAGTCTGGAGAATCAGATACAATATTACACTGACTTGATTCAGTCGAAAGTAAGCTGGACCTATATTCCAGGATACATCGACGAGGGAATCAGTGGGACGAGTACAAAAAAGCGGGATAGCTTCCTTCAAATGATAGGAGATGCCAAAGCAGGACGCTTTGATTTTATCATTACAAAGGAGATATCCCGCTTTTCCCGTTCTACTTTGGATAGTATCCAGTATACGCAGGAATTGCTGGAGCATAATGTCGGAGTGCTTTTTCAAAATGACAATATTAATACTCTGGATCCGGACAGCGAATTCCGGCTGGTAGTTATGGCCGGGGTTGCACAGGACGAAGTGCGGAAATTATCCGAGAGGTTAAAATTCGGCTTCCGGCAGGCTATCAAAAACGGTCATGTATTGGGTAACGATAAATTATGGGGATACGACAAAAAAGACTGCATCCTTACAATAAATGAGTCAGAGGCAAAGGCTGTCCGACGAATTTTCGACCTCTATGCCAATCAGAAAATGGGTATCCGGAGGATTTCTCAAAAGTTATATGATGAGGGATTTACCAGCCGGCGTGGAAACGCCTTCAACGTACTAACGATCCGGCATATCCTGGAAAACCCAAAATATAAAGGATGGTACTGTGCCAACAAGTCTCAGACTGTGGATTACCGCAGCAAAAGAAAAATTTTCCTGGAGGAAGACGAATGGATTATGTATCCTGATCCCTCCATCCCTGCGATTGTATCGGAAGAATTGTGGGACCGGGCCAACGCTCTCTATAAGCGGCGCCGCCAGCAAATGCTGTCTCACCAGAATGCTGCCGAGTTTCATAATCGATATCCGTATAGCGGAAAAATCATATGTGAGGAACATGGCACCAGCTTTCATAGGCAAGTACGGAAAAGCATGAAAGGAGAAAAAGAAGCCTGGCAATGCCGGGTGTACCGGAATCGTGGGCGAGCAGGCTGCTCTGCTCCGCAGCTGTTGACCGAAGAATTGGATCAGATCATGGCACGAATATTTGACCAGCTTGCTCAGGATAAGCAAGCCATTGTGGAGGCAGTGGTCAAAATCATTCGTTCCGTTCCTAACGAACTCGATTATCAGCAGGATATCAGACGAATTGCAGAGGAAATTTCCGCTATCATTTGGAAAAAGGACCGTTTACTGGAAATGAGCATAGAGAGGGCGCTTTCTACAACGGAATTTAAGCAGCGCAATGAAAGGTTCAACCAGCAGCTCCAAGAACTGGAGAGACAAAAAAGAAGTCTTGAATTGGAAAAGGATAAAAGTAAAAGCTCTGTAGATCAATTAAGTAAAATCAAAACTGCTCTGGAAGAGGAAATCACCTTTCAGAATGGAATCAATTCCGCTTTGGTGACCACTATCCTGGATCATATTGTGGTCAAAAAGGACTCTACCCGAGAGGTAATGCATTTGGATATCCATTTAAAATTAGGTGAGCCCTATGAGGCCATTATTGATCGTAAAAATTCCTCCTTCAGCTTCAACCGTCTAAAAAATATTATTCCAGCCAAAGCGATCAGGATGACCTGGTCTCCATCGGTACCATTGGATTGATTAAAGCGGTTAACACCTTTGACAGCAGCAAGGGAATCCGTCTATCCAGCTATGCGGCCAGGTGCATTGAAAAATCAATCCCCTCATAACGGCTCTTTTGGGTTCAGAGCAGGAAAAAGAAGCTCCCTTTTCCGGGAACGCTCCAAAATGGCGGTTTTTCTTAAAAATCAGCGACAGTTTGTATGTGTTCAGTAAACAAAGAAACGGACGAACGATTTATAGTCCCCTTGCAATCCACAGTTTTTTGTTTCTTCGTCCGAAGAAGCTCACCGACGCCGAAAAGTTTAATATCCAATATCCCAATCCGGCAATGCTCACGACAACGGCGGACAAGCTGCGGTACTACCGATACAAAAAATCCCTGCTCCAGCGGGAAGTCGCTGAATACGCAGGGATTAACGAGAGCACCTATATTCATTATGAGAATCCGGATCATGACTACTGCTCGGTGGACAAGCTCGACCGGATCGCGGAACTGCTGGAAGTGAAAATCACTGACCTGCTGGACGAGTACAACCGATTCCTCTATGACGGGCAAGGCTGGCAAATACGGAAGATTCGCAAAAGCATGGGCTTGACACAGTACCAATTCGGAAAGCTGTACGGCGTGAGTGCCGGAGCAGTGAAACGGTGGGAAAGCGGAAAAGTGAGGGTGACAAAAGGGACTTGGGAGAGGATAAAATCTATTTGAATAATGCAACCGGGTTTCCAAAATTTAAGCTTTATAGCTTCTTTATATATATTACTATTAAATTTGACTTTATATTATTGAAAAATGCTTGCATTGATAATCAACTGTACTGATGTTACAATAAAATAAAAGGAGGTATAGTACATGATTAACATTCATGATTATTTTTCAATTGATTGGAAGGCGACTGGAGATAATTTACGTGATCTTATGTCAGATACAGTATCCGAGGAAACGTTAGCGAAATCCATGTATGTTACTAAGAGAACTATTTATAATTGGTGCAGTGGAAAATCACATCCTAGTATTGACCAGTTAGTTCTCTTAGCGATATTTTTCAACGTAGATATATTAGATATCTTGGCCACAAAAGGGGAGAACAATAAATGCATCGAAAGATCGGATTTGTGTGAAATAGAGGAATTAGAAAAAAGTTTAGATATTGATAGTTCTTCATCAAAATATGAAATACAAAATGAACTGAATTTTATACATACTGTTCTGAAAAATGAATATGCCAAAAAGTGCTTTCCGATAAATACGCTTGAAGACTTTTTTGATTTGTTTACCATTATTTTCATTACGCGATATACGAGATTTTCTTCAAAGAATAGAAGGAAATTGGGGGAAAAGTAAAGGCCAGAAATATTATAGAAGAGAAAAATTGAAATATTTATACGACCATATAGAAAACAAGAAAGCCAAAAAATTCGTTGAGTTTTATAAGCAATATTTTTTAGAAAAACCATTTTTGGAAACGATCACTAATAATTCTAAATTAGATTATAAACATGTAAAACTTAACAGAGGTTTTGAAGAAACACAAAAGATAAGTGAAATTTATGATGAGTTCAAAAAAGAATATAAAAATTTCTGTAATCAGTTAAAATTACTTGATATTCTCCAAAATCTTAATGAAATGAAATCATACTTAGATATGATTTAAATTTGAAATTTATAAAATAGAAATGAGACGGTCAAGCCTAACCAGCCTGACCGTCTCATTTTATGTACCTACTTGCCGTTTTTTAAATCATCCTGAACGGCTTTCAGTAACGCTAGCTTCTGCTCTTTGGGGCATGGCAGTTTATTGAGATACTGCTCTACCGCCTCAGCATGAACAGAAGCTATTCTTTTTTGAAGTTCCCGCCAGCCTGTTCTGTCTTAGGGTAGTGCATAATTACCTCCACTCTTTACCAAGCCCCCTTCCTTCTAACAGAATATGCGTGAAGCATTGTCCAACATGATTTTACTTTTTGGAAGTACGCTTGTAACGTTCAAAATCCTCTAGAACCTCGTTTTGAATTTCGGAAAGCTCGGAGATATATTTTAACATAAAGTTCCAACGTTCCATTGACATGAACCTGTGCATTCAAGAGTGCCGATCAAATTGTTTGCCGACTGCATTTCTCGAAACAGCATATCTACTAAATCTTCATGTGTTACATTATTCATGACGTTTCTCTCCTTTTAAAATGTATTGTTCGTAGGTAATGGAGTTCAAAATTTCCCCGCTACCCTGTTCATCTCGAATGGTTGTCGTATGGGAATAGCAAGGTGGTGTTTCGCCAACAATTTCCTTTAACTTCTCGTATGTCATAGTGACAGGAACAGGTTTCTGAATCCCTCTGGAACAGCTATACAGCCTGAAATGTTCTGGATAGAAAGCAACGCGAGTTCCTTTTTCATACGCTTTTGAAACAGTATCAGCAGGAGTGGTACTCTCTTTCAAAAACTTCGGGCAAAGGTAAGCACCGAAATTTTCTACAAAGGGCAAATTTTCAATCCATGCACCACCATATTCCCACATTTGTTTGAGTTTCTTCATTGGAACAAATAAATCTTGTTTGTCCATACGTTTCATCAGTACATGAAGATGGTAGCTGCCGTTACCCTGCGGTTCTATGATACGGATATACTCGCAAGATGGATAGGAATACCGAAACCTGCTCCAAAATCTCTTAAAGTCCAGATTGACCTGCTTATAATCCCTCATAACATTGGAATAGATCAACGTCAAGAACTTCTCAGAGCAATGCCCTGTAAAGTTCAGATTGATAATCCTTCTCAGTTCATGACAGGACTTTTTAAATCTCTTTTCCATATCAATTGGACTTGCACGAGCTTTGCTCTCGATGTACTCTCCGGTTTCTAAATTGACATAACCCTGCCTGCTCACCTTGCGATAACGTGCAATACCAGTACAACGTTTCTCAACCGTAATAGCTTCTACAATGTGATTGGTATGGTACACTTTTGTTAATTGTCCGTTCTCAATTTGTTTCTTGTCTTCCATCAGACTACCTCCTGTATGTTCTAGTATTTAATAACGTTTTGGAAGAGAGAAAACATCAGGATTTTTTGAATATTCATAAAAAGTTCATAAATGTACTTTCTTGTTGAACTTGTTTTGCTTATCAGTAATAACGAAAAAAAGTGTGTGTATCATAGCAAGGAATCTATCGTTTTTAGAAATTAGAACGGCAAAGATAAAATAAAGGGAACACAGGGACACGATACATCTGGGTAGAATCTACCTGAATTTCTGTGACAAAGCAGAGAGGAGGGGGAAAGATGATACGCATTGTCAAAGAAAGTATTGATGTAACAAGCGGTTTGGAAAAGGCAAAACGTGAGATTCTTGCAATTCGTCGTCAACTGGTACAAGACGGAAAGGTAAGCAACCATCTCGGTATCAGCTTTACAGTGGTAGACGATACATTGGCGACCATAATTGAAGAGCTTAGAAACCTTTAAGCCTTAAGAACCTTTCTTTTTGTCTCAGAAGCGGTTAAGAAGCTTATAGAACAAAAGAGATATGTTTTGCGAACAGCTTGCCCCGAAAAAGAAAAAGCCCTCTATGAGCCGTATAGACTGCATAGAGAGCAAACAGAAAGACGCCCTGATTTTGTTTCAGAGCGTCTTTTATTCATTATCTTGACTTAATTAAGCTTTTCAATCGCCGTATAGAGAGAACATGTTGCCTCCACTTGATTTTTATACTTTTCATCATCTAATCTATAAATGATACCAGAAGAATGTAGTAAGCGTTTAACTTCTGATGGCACTAAATTTTCACTGATGGGATGATAGCCGAAAACTTTCATGCAGTTAGCAATTCCATATGTGTTACTGTATTCTTCCTTTAAGTGCTTATATTCCCCAGTGGTTTTACAAAGATAATAAATGTTTTTTGATTCGTCCAATGTCCAGATTAAATCTTTGTCTTTCATGGATTTAAAGGCATTGATACAAGCCGTAAGGTGTCTGCTTTTTTCATATAGTCCATGACGGTCTTTGATTTTTTGGTAATCAGTAATCGTCATAATAGCATCATTATTTTTATTATTCTTATCTGGGAGTCCCCAACCGAAACCTATTAAATTTTCCGATTTACAAAACTCAAAAACGTCGGTTTTATCAATGATATTCATTTTTAATGTCCAAACAGCCATTGTATGACCTTCTTTCCTTTTGTTTTATTGTACCAGTTTAGTGAGAAAAAGCAAGCCTCAGATATTCTGAAAATGCTATTTACTGATTCTGAATGCGGTTACAGTTGCATTTTCTTCTGATTCAAATGTCCCAAACGAAATTCCATATTCACCGATCTGTGCAGAAGCGGTATAGCCGCCCATATTATCACTGAAATTAAAAGAAAAACTATCCCCAAACAGTTCTTTTAGTTCCGCAATGGTAGCGGTGTCTTTACCCGGTATCAGTAGATTAAGCGGTCCCTCAATAGCTAATAAGTAAGAATATGCTTCACCGCTTTCGCTGATGGAGAAGTAATACATTGTAGCTTCCGAGTCGGGAGCTTGATAGCAGTTACTCCCTCCCTCACTGAACAACGGTTTTGGCAAGGGATTATCTCCATAAATATCAACAACCGTCTCATCGAACAGTTGTGTTAATTCATCTGGAATTGTAAACCCGTTGGAACTTTCAGATTCAGAAGATGATTCTTCATTACCCGAAGCAGACGAAAATCCAAATGCATATTGGTATGCACTGAACAAGTCCCAACACCTTTCTGAACTACTTCCGTCAACATTGGTTACAAAGTAGTTTGGATTTTCGTTGTTAGGAGTAACGTCATCTTCGCCAGCTCCATCGGATATAATCACAAAGTCATCTGTAAAATCAATAATTTTTGTTCCTTTATCTGAAACAAATTCCGGTTGGGCAGATAGGTTATCAATCGGCAAACGATATAGACCGAATTTGTTAGTTTCAGAAGTAAAAGAACCATAAACATATCCATTATGTAACCGTAGTTGTCCTTTTAGTGGTATCTCTGCTTTGACAGATGTGTTTGTTTTGTTATCAAATTCATAGGTTGCGTTTTTCCCTCCGGATTCGTTCAGAGCATAAAAATATATCTTGTTATCAATAGGAAACGCATTCCAGATTCGAGGATATTCGCAGTATTCCTTATAGTCCTTGCCATCTAATTGGACGCTACATAAAATATGGTTACCCGGAACTGAAAGCTTTTTAATGAAATAGATGGTCTGATTTTGAATATAGCTAATACTTATTTCGCCGTAATTATCATTATCAGTATAAAGATTTGTCATCTTGTCCTGCTTTAAATCCAGCTTATAAATTCCCATTTTGTTTTCGCTGTCAACAGCAGTAAAATAGATGTTGCTATCTGCCTGCCATAGCTCATTGGAACCAATATCATACTGGGAATATTGTTTTGTTTCCAGATTGACTTTAAGCAAGAAGTCATTTGTACCAACATATTCTCCATTAGACTGTTGCAAACCGCAATAGATATTTCCTTCATAAACAACCACGCTGTCAAAGTACGTTTTTGCACCTGTTGAATTATCCAGCAAGGTTGTAAAACTGCCATCTTCCGAATTGCAATCAATTAGTTTGCCCTCAATGGAAGGGTCAGGAGCGTACATGTGTGTATCGTTTTTACAGTAGCTACTGGCAGGAACTTCTACCACCGTTCCATTGGAAGAATCCCCCTGTAAAGTGTTTGACGAGCAACCACCCAGTATAAACGCCAGTGAAAAGAGCGTCAGCAACAGAATTGATTTGAATTTTTGTTTTTCCATTGTTCCTATCTCCAATGCTTTTAAATTTACTGTTAAGCTATTTCGTAGAACAAACCGCCTTTCTCCCAATCCTTTGCGGTTAGTTCTCTTGTAAATAACCAAGGTTCCTCATAGGGAAACCATGACTCTATCCTATCCCTGATAATGTCCATATAGATTTCCACGTCATTATCTTCCGGGATAGAAGCTAAATAAGACAAAAAACGGTTTGCCGTTGAAACCTTATCGAAACGATATAATCTTTTTAGAATCATATCACATTGCGGCACTTTGCCATGTTCCGATAAATAACGCTTGATTTTTGTTACCACCTTATTTGTCCGTTGCCTGACTTTCGTATAAAAGTTTCTGATTTCATCATCACTTACATTAACGACAACAAAAAAGTCAATGCTTGATTCGTTCCAATCAGGTATGATTTTTTCTGTGCTTGCACCATTTACCCAGCTTCGGAGTATATCGTCAACAGGTGGTAAAGCGTGATAATAAAAAGCCATATTGTTCATATCTAAAACACCACTATTTTCTTTTGCCGTTGTATCTGTCATACTTTCGTTGAGCATTGTTCCATTCATGATTCAGCCTTTCGATTTTCTTTTTCTCCTCCCAGTCTTCGTCCATTTTCCTTGTGAACTCATCGATTGGGATTCCGAAGACTCCACAACACCCTACAGCAAGAAATACCCCTCCAATGACAGCCGTAAAGCCTGACGCTCCTCCAAAAGCATTGTGGAATACAGAAAGGTAAGTGACTATCCCTCCAGCAATAGCAAAGATTACACAAATAATTTTCGCCTTCATTTTTATTTATCCTCCATTATTGATTTTCGTTTATAGATAAATCGTTGAAAGAGCAAAGATATAGATACTTATATTATATCGTTCAATTTGTTTATTGTCAATTCAATTTGTGGTTTTTCAAAGCATAATTAACCCTATCTCCTTTACAATAACAAGGAGGTGGAATTTTATGAACTTTGGCAATATACTTAGAGAACTCTTAGAAGATAACGATATAACACAAAAGCAACTGGCAGACGATTTGAATATAGCGTCCACAACTATAGGCAATTACATTCGTGGACTGCGTGAACCCGACTTTCAAATATTGAAGCTGTTCGCTTCATACTTCCATGTCACTACCGACTATCTTTTAAACTTTCAGTCTGGCATTACCAAAGACCACGGAGAAGATGAATTGTTACATCTCTATCGGACACTTCCGGAAGATAAAAAAGAATTACTTTTGGAACAAGGTAAACTGCTGGTACGATTGAATTTGAAAGAAGATGTAAAATCATCAAAATCGACTTTACAAAGAAAAAATAACGTGGGATAATGTGAAACCGTCTACGGAAAACGTAGACGGTCTTTTTTATGAGAAAATGTTTTGCTTTTTTGGCGTATTCGGTTTATAATAAGGTTGTAAGGAAAGCCGTTATGTGATGAATTAAAATGTCACATAACTTAATATGGAGGATTAAATCAATGAAAGGACAGGATAACCGAAAATACGCCATCTATTCGAGAAAATCAAAATTCACCGGCAAGGGCGAAAGTATTGAAAACCAAATTGAGCTTTGTCGTCAACATATCAAACTCCACCATGACAATGTAACGGAAGAGGACATACTCGTTTTTGAGGACGAGGGATTCTCCGGCGGAAATGTCAACCGTCCGCAGTTTCAGGCTATGATGAAGCAAATCCGAGCGAATCAAATTCAGGCTGTGGTCTGCTACCGCTTAGACCGTATCAGCCGTAATGTAGGAGACTTCGCAAAGCTCAAAGACGAATTTGACTACTATAATGTGGAGTTTACTTCAATCCGGGACGATTTTGACACCACTTCCCCAAGCGGAAGAGCCATGATGATGATGGTATCCGTCTTTGCACAGTTGGAACGGGAAACCACCGCAGAGCGTATCCGAGACAATATGCACGAGCTTGCCAAGTCTGGACGGTGGCTCGGCGGCACAACGCCAACCGGCTATAAAAGTACGCAGATTGTCGGAAGCGTTACGGTGGACGGAAAAGAGAGAAAAGCCTACAAGCTGGACATCATCAAAGAAGAAGCGGAGATTATCAAACTGATTTTCTCGAAATTCTTAGAAACCAATTCGCTTACCAAGACTGATACTTACTTGTTGCAGAACAATGTCACCACAAAAACGGGAAGAATTTCACCCGTTTTTCCATTCGTTCCATTCTGCAAAATCCGGTTTACATGATAGCCGACCAAAACGCATGGGCGTATTTTGATAGTTTAGGCGTGGAGATTTACGCCGAACAATCAGAGTTTGACGGCAAGCATGGCATTATGGCTTATAACAAAACCATTCAAAAATCCGGTAAGTCCAATCAAATGCGGGATATGGACGAATGGATTGTTGCAGTGGGAAAACACAAGGGCTTGATTGCTGGAGCCGATTGGGTGAAAGTACAGGAATTACTCAATCAAAACCGTTCTAAGTCCTACCGCAAGCCGAAAAGCAATGTGGCGTTGCTCTCCGGTCTGCTGTACTGTGGGAACTGCGGGAGCTTTATGCGTCCCAAGCTCAGCCAGCGGACAAACGCACAGGGAGAGAAGATTTACAGCTATCTCTGTGAAACCAAAGAGCGCAGTCGTTGTAAGCTCTGCAACAGCAAGAATCCCAACGGCAACGAGCTTGACAAAATGGTATGCGAACAAATCAAGCTGATTTCGGAAGATAGCTCCGACTTTATCAGAAATTTAGAGAGCGTGCAAAGAAAGCTGGAGGGCAACCGGGAAGAATACGACCAGCAGCTAAACGCTCTCAAAAAGGAATTGCAGGAGAATGAACAGCAGATTGCCAATCTGGTGGATACCCTTGCAAAAACGCCGAACACACCGGCATTTGATTATATCACTCAACAGATTAACACCCTCCACGAGAAAAACGAGAAAATCAAGAATCGGATTAACGAGCTGGAATCCCTCACGAAAAACCATCTCTATTCCAGCGAGGAATTTGACCGAACAAAAGAACTTTTAAAATCCTTCGGACAGTCCTTCGATACGATGGGAGTGGAACAGAAGCGAATGGCGCTTCGGGCGTTCATTCGCAGGATTATTTGGGACGGAAAAAACGTCCATGTGGTGCTGTTTGGCGACAGTGAAGCAGAGATTGATTCAGAAGATTTATTGGAAGCTCTCTCTGACAGCGCGGGCGCAGGACCGGAGGAAAGCGCAATGCCAAATGCGCGAACTGCCAGCGGCGGCTCGCCGCAGCCAAAGCGAGGGGATAGCGAATGAAGTCCTGATGTTTTTCCGAAATGGCAAAAAAAGTGCACAGGACGTATCAATGAACGAGCCGATTGATACAGACAAGGAAGGAAATACCTTGACCCTGATGGATGTAATGTCTACTGAGGATAATATCGTGGATAATTTGGATATCAAAATCAAGTCAGAACAATTGAAAAAGTATTTGGTGGAGGTGCTGACCCCCAGAGAAAGAATTATTATTGAACTGCGCTACGGGTTAAACGGCAGCCGCCCCCTGACCCAGAGAGAGGTCGCACAAAGGCTGAAGATCTCTCGCTCTTATGTTTCACGCATTGAGAAAAAAGCTTTGCTTACGCTGAGAAAGCGATTTGAACGGACGGAATTCAGCAGAATATAATTAATGGCAAAAGAGGAGGCGGATTGGTTCCGTCTCCTTTTCTCATCAAAACATAAGAAGATAGACCTGAAGAATGAATTTTTAAAAATTATGGTTGTTTTTATAGGCAAAATAGTTTATAATAGTAAAGCTGAATCTCTAGGGAAATCAGAAGAAGCAAGGCAGATGCCATGAATTTGGATATACGGGCGGATGAGCTGTGCGGCGGCGGGCCGGGAACCATGTCAGGCGGGGAACCGAGCAGCATTAACCGGAGTTTCGCTGTGCGATGCAGACAGTTTGTCCGTTCGTATATCCAAGTGCATGACGCCGCGACCGCGGCCTGTCTTGCTTTCCATTTATCTATTGGAAAGAGGTGAGAATTTTGTATCAGGTGCTTTACCGCAAGTGGCGGCCTCAGGTGTTCTCCGACGTAGTGGGACAGCCTCAGGTAACGGTGACTTTACAGAATGAACTGAAAGCCGGGAGAATCGCTCACGCATATCTGTTTACCGGTTCCAGGGGAACGGGAAAAACCACCTGTGCCAAAATTCTTGCCAAGGCGGTCAACTGCCTTTCTCTAAAGGAGGGCGATCCGTGTGGAGAATGTGAGAGCTGTGTGGGAATTGATAACGGCTCCGTGATGGATGTGGTGGAAATTGACGCCGCCAGCAATAATGGCGTAGAAAATATCCGAAACCTGCGGGAGGAAGCTTCCTTTACGCCTGCCGCTGCGAAATACCGGGTTTATATTATCGACGAGGTCCATATGCTCTCTATTGGGGCGTTTAACGCTTTGCTGAAAACTCTGGAGGAGCCGCCGGCCCATGTAGTGTTCATTTTAGCCACTACCGAGGTTCACAAGCTGCCGGCTACGATCCTTTCCCGATGCCAGCGGTTTGATTTCCACCGGATCGATCCTGAGGTGATTGCGGACCGGCTGCAGTTTGTGGCCGGGGAGGAAAACGCTCATCTGGAGCGGGAGGCCGCTTTGCTCATCGCCCGAATCGCGGATGGGGGAATGCGGGATGCACTGTCCCTTTTGGACCAGTGCATGGGAAGAAGCTCCGAAATTACACTGGAGGTAGTTTCTGAAACTGCGGGCTTAGCGGGAAGAGATCATCTTTTCAGCCTGGCGGATACAGTTTTGCGGCAGAATGGCGGCCAGGCCTTAGAGCAGATTGACGAGCTTCACAAGGCTTCCAAGGATATGGTTCGCTTATGTGAGGAGCTTGCTGGGCATTTCCGTAATTTAATGCTGTTGAAAACTATGAAGAATCCACAGAATCTGATTGTGGTTTCTCAGGATGAATATCAAAAGCTGCAGGTTCAGGCGGAAGCATTTACATTAGCGGGAACGATTCACGCTATTGATGTGCTGCAAGCGGCCAAGGAGCGGATGTTCCGGGGGTTCGACCGACGGGTGGAGATGGAAATGGCTCTTTTGAAGCTATGCTCTCCCGAATTGGATGAAAGCGTGGACGCTATCCTCCGCCGGCTTGCCAGGTTGGAAAAGCAGCCCAGGGCGGTGATTCCGGAACAGGCGGAAGCCGCTGCGCCGTCCATTAAGCCGCCTGCCGCGCCTATGGAAAGCCCAAGGCCCCAGACAAAGCCTCAGGGAACCAATGCGGAGCCGGAAGGCTGCGGGGAAGAACCTGCCGCAGAGGCGGCTGATATGCCGCAGGAGCAGGAACCGCCGGAGGACAAAAAGGGTCCGGTGGATATGGAAGCCTTACAGCAAGGGGCGAAGCGGATGACGGATTGGCCGGAGGTCCTGGAGTATTTAAAGGATTACTCCCACGTGATCGCTTCTGCGTTTCACGGCTCTGTGGCCTATGTCAATGGGGATTTTGTTTTGATCGACGCGCCCAATTCCATGGCCTTCGAACTGCTGCGCAAATCGGCGCAGCGGGACAAAATGCGGGTAGCCATCAAGGAAATTACCGGCAGGACCTACAAGCTGGGGCCTTACCGGAGAGAATATCAAGAAAAAAAACAGGAGAAGGATCCTTTGGAGCAGTTAGCGGCGGCGGCGGAAAGTGCCGGCGTTTCGGTGACAAAAAAGGACTAATTTCTCACTGTAGAAAAGATAAAATAGAAATGAGGAATCCAAAATGAAAGCTAGATTACCCAAAAACTATAATCCAGGCGCGGCGAATATCCAGCAGCTGGCCCGTCAGGCACAGAAGATGCAGGAGGAAATGGATGCCGCTACCACAGAGCTGGAGGAAAAGGAATATTCCGCCACTTCCGGCGGGGAAGCCGTGACTGTGACCGTAACGGGAAAAATGGAAGTAAAATCTATCGAAATGAAGCCTGAAGTGGTAGATCCCGAGGATTTGGAAATGCTGTCCGACTTGATCATAGCCGCTACCAACGAGGCTCTTCGGGCCGCGGCAGAGGAAAAGAACGCTACTTTGGAGAAGATTTCCGGCGGATTAAACGTTCCGGGCATGTTTTAATGTATGGCCGGGTATCAGGTTGCGCCTCTTTCCCGATTGGTGGAGCAGTTTGAGCGGCTTCCGGGGATCGGAAGAAAAACCGCCCAGCGGCTTGCTTACCATGTTTTGCAGCTGCCAAAGAAAGAGGCTGAAAATTTTGCCCAGGCTATTTTGGACGCCCATGAGAAGATCCACTACTGCTCTGTGTGCTGCAATCTGACGGACCAGGAGCTGTGCTCGGTCTGCCGGAATGAGGCGAGAGAGAAGGGGGTCATCTGTGTGGTGGAGGATCCCCGGGATGTAGCCGCCTTTGAGCTACCCATGAATATTCAGGCGCCTATCATGTGCTTCACGGCGTGATTTCCCCCCTAGGCGGAATTGGGCCGGATCAGCTTAAGATCAAGGAGCTTTTGGACCGGGTAAACCGGGGCGGTGTGAAAGAGGTGATCATGGCTACCAATCCCACTGTGAAGGAGAGGCCACCGCAATGTATCTTTCCAGGCTTTTGAAGCCCTTGGGGATTAAGGTCACGCGGCTCGCTTATGGTATCCCTGTGGGCGGCGACCTGGAATACGCCGATGAAGTGACTCTTTCCAGGGCCTTGGCGGGACGGCAGGAATTTTAGAGTTTGACAGCTGATTAGAAATCTGCTATGATAAAAAATCCAAGAGGGGGGGAAAGCTTTTTGAAGGAAAATTTAAAAACCATTGCCCAAAATAAAAAAGCTTTCCACGATTACTTTTTGGAGGAAAGCTTTGAAGCCGGTATTGAGCTTTGCGGTACAGAGGTGAAATCCATCCGGCAAGGCCGGGTGAATTTAAAGGACAGCTGGTGCTCGATTGTGACGGCGAGATGCTAGTCAATGGAATGCATATCAGCCCTACGAGCAAGGAAATATATTTAACAAAGACCCAATGCGTGTCCGCAGGCTGCTGATGCATAAGCGTGAAATTATGCGTCTGTTCGGCTTGGTAAAGCAAGACGGTTACTCCTTGATTCCAGTATCTCTTTATTTTAAGGGATCCCGTGTTAAGGTACAGGTCGGTCTGTGCAAGGGTAAAAAGCTTTATGATAAGCGCAGCGATTTGGCGCCGGGCGGCCAAGCGGGATATCCAGAGAGCGATGAAAGAAAGAAACCGGTAGTTTTACCGGTTTTATAGGGGGATGTAAAGGTTTCGACGGGGATTGTGAGCAAAGGTAAGCGAGTAGTGGAGGCGGATACACTTTAAACTTCGCACGTTTCAAAATAAACGACAAAACTCAAAAAACCAATAACGTTATTTCCTTTAATAGGAGCGTAGCGTTAGCAGCTTAATTACAGCTGCCGTCCTTAACCGTGAGTACCGCGGCTCGGATAGGGGCGTAACCTAAGCGGTGAACGTGAACCGGAAACCGCCTCGTTTTCGGTCATGATTAAGAGGCTACTGAAGCGCTGAGCCCGCCATTTGGCGCGGCGCAGAGGGAATTTTAATAAGATGGCTACACTCGTAGAAGGCTTTTGTAAGCGGTTTTCGGACAGGAGTTCGACTCTCCTCATCTCCACCAGCGGCAAGCTGCCGCTCCCAAGACGCGCACCTCATTGTTATGGGGTGCGCTGTTTTTGCACCCGCGTCTGAGGCAGATGTTTTTTGTCAACGCATCCCAGGCTGTGCCTGGACGCACATTGCGTTCCAGGTCCGGCCTTTTCTTTTGCCTGTCTGCTCGCACTCAAAGACGGGGATCTTTTTGTCAATGCATCCCAATTGAGAGCCTCGGCACGCAGTTTGCATTCGGGGCTTTTTTTATTTGGCTTGATGACCGAGCTTATAGCGGATACTTATTTTGTCAGCGCCTCTTAAAGCGCTGAACATTAGATGTTCAGGCGCTTTTTTTGCGTTAATCCAATCAGGATAAATTTTCTTAATTGTCTAAATTAAGGCATACTCGTTCAACATTCCAAGAGATTGAACAACCGTGTTTATTGTAAAAGGAAAGTCTCAATTTTATAATAAACACAAACAGTACGACATAAAAACGGAGGGAATTTTAATATGGGGATTCAACTGGGAATTATTGGTTATGGCGGAATGGGCGGCTTTCATCACAGAAACGCATCTAGGATTGAAGGAGTGCAGGTGATTGGTGCCTACGATACCGATCCGGTACGCGTACATGCTGCTGAGAAAAACGGAATTAAAGGCTTTTCCACTTTGGAGGAGCTGCTCTCCTGCGATGAGATCAATACTGTTTTGGTTGCGGTGCCAAACGATAAGCATATGGAGTTATGCGTAGAAGCCGCGAATGCAGGAAAGCATGTGATTTGTGAGAAGCCGGTTGCATGAATGTCCGGGAATTGGACAGATGATAGCCGCGGCGGGCCGCAACGGAAAAATTTTCACCGTGCATCAGAACCGGCGCTGGGATAAAGACTTTCGGATCGTAAAGAAAATTTTGGATTCCGGCGAATTGGGAAAGGTATACTCGATTCAATCCCGGCTTCATGGCTCCGGGGGCGTTATGTTCGGCTGGCGCGGAGAAAAAAAGCACGGCGGCGGTATGCTTTATGACTGGGGAGTGCATTTTATAGACCAATTGATGTGGATGCTGGGCTATAACAATTTTAAGAGCGTATTTTGTAAAACTTATCATGTGAAAACCACAGAGGTAGAGGACTATTTTTTCCTGGTGTTCGATTTAGAGGATGGCAGGCATGTCCAGGTGGAAATTGGGACCTTTGTTTTAAAAGAATTGCCCAGATGGGTTCTTTTAGGAGACGAGGCCACCGCTTATGTGAATGATTTCTCCAGAAACGGCGGCATTATCCGGCTGGACAGCACTGCGGAAACAAAATCAGAAATCATCATGACATCCGCGGGGCCGACACGTACTTTTGCGCCTAGGCCGGATAACGTAAAGCTGGAAAGCGAATTGCCGGAGGTGCAAGCTGATTGGTCTGAATATTACAAGAATGTTCGGGACGCCATCGACGGAAAAGCGGAACTGATCGTACAGCCCTGGCAGGTACGCAAGGTGCTGAAAGTAATCGAAGCGGCGTTTCAGTCTGCGGAAACAGGAAATTTAGTTTCGCTTAGGGATTAAACCTATTGCTAATAAAATCATCAGAAAGCCGCCTAATGAAGCTGTCATCAGGCGGCTTTTTGGCTACAGCGGAAAGATAGGAAGCTCCTCAGGAACACAGAAAATATTGCTAATCGAAAGGGGAAAAAAGATGTCTCTGAGAAAAAAGCTGATGCTGTCCATGATATCCATCGCCGTGATCCCAGTGGTAGTGTTAGGCAGCTTTTGCTATCAATACTTCAGCAAGGTTCTGCTAAACAATGTGCAGCAAAGAGAGCTGCAAAACAACAATCAGATCATTTACAGCTTAGATGATTTTTTTAATTCACTTTCTAAAATTTCTGATTCTCTTCTCATGAGCGAGGAGCTCACGAGAATCCTTCAAAACACCTACCAGGGTCCGGAAGCGCAGCTTCAAAACTACCGGGATAAAAGGCAGGTAGAGGAACTGCTTTACAGGAACGGTTATTATTTGGACAATCGGATCGAGACAATCGCGATCTTTCCCGAAAACAGCGACATGTTTTACTACTGCACCAAAGAAACCATTAATCCGGCTTATGATGTTAGAGAGGAAAAATGGTACAGCCGTATTTTAGAAAAAGAAGGAGCGCAGGCGTTAATCGGAATTCATCAGAATGGTTTGGTTCAGGCATCCTTTCAGGCGCGGCAGCCTATTGTGTGACCATTGGAAGAAGTATTTATTCTGCTTATGAGTCCAGGCTGCTGGGAACGATTATCATTAACGTCAATGTACGGGACCTTCAGGAGCTGTGGCCTGAGCCTGACCAAAATTTCCAGGAAAAATTTTACCTGGTGGATGATGAAAATCGAGTGGTGTTCAGTGATTCATCAGAGGAAATCGGCGGACAGTTTTCTATGAGCGATTTGAGCGTTGGAATTTCCTCTTGCGAAATGGAAGGCGTTCTTTACGACGCGATGGTGTCGGAATCCGGCCATCAGGCTGGAAAAGCGTCAAAATGATCATGCGCAGCAAGCTGGACAAGGAAATCGCAGTGGTTCCTTATATGACGATTACCCTTGTGTTGGTTCTCATAGGCTTGGCGGTGCTGGTGTCGCTTTTTATTTCCAAGATTTTTACACGTCCACTTCAGGAGCTGTATGTTAAAATGCGCCGGTTTGAGGCGGAAAAAAGCGGGAATCCCCTTCCGGAAAACCAGGTGGAGATTAAGGGCTTGTCCAGAAGCTATAACCGCATGATTGAAGAAATCAACAGCCTGACCATCAAAAATTACGAGACGGAGCTCCAGCTCCGCCGAGCGGAGCTGATGGCGCTGCAGTCCCAAATCAACCCCCATTTTATCTATAACACCCTGAATTCAATTAAATGGATGGCGGATATGCAGGGCTCCAAACGGATGGTGACGGCTCTGGATTCTTTGATTAAGCTGATGCAGTTTTCATCGAAAAACAGCCAGGAGGTCATCCGGATTCAGGATGAAATAGATCTGATCAAGGATTATATCAATCTGATCAATTTAAAATATTTCGACAGAATCGTTACACTGATCCGAGTGGAACCAGGGGTAGAACGCTACGAAACCTTAAAATTTCTGTTGCAGCCTATTGTAGAAAATTCCATTTATCACGGCTTTAATAAAATGACGCAGTCATGCGCGATTAAAATCAACATCAGTCGGAAGGGGGACAGGATTTTATATGAGGTAATCGACAACGGGAAGGGGATGAGCAGGGAAAAGATAAGACAGGCGCTAAAGGAGGAACGCTCGGAGAATTCCCATCCTTCAACAAAATTGGATTATACAATGTCAACAAAAGAATCCAATATACGTTCGGCGGAGATTACGGCGTGAAAATTGACAGTGAGCTAGGCAGGTATACCAGAGTGCTTGTGGAAATCCCGGCCCGCGTTTATAAGGAGGGAAAGGCAGATGAATAAGATCAGCATTGCCATAATTGACGATGAAAGCTTAGTTAGACTTGGAATTAAGTCCTCTGTAGAATGGGAGAACTATGGCTATGAGATCATAGGAGAAGCCGACAATGGCCAAAACGGTCTGGAAATGATTCAGCAGAAACAGCCGGATATCGTGCTTTTGGATATTTGTATGCCGGTTATGGATGGAATAGAGGTTCTGAAACGGCTTCAGCAAATGGAAATTGACTGTAAGGTCATTATTCTCAGCTGCCACGATGATTTCCATTTTGTAAAGGAGGCTATGAAAAACGGCGCTTATGATTATCTAAGAAAGAATGAGATCAACAGCGCAAACATCCTAAATATTTTAGAGGAAGTCCGCCAGTCGGTCCGAGAGGAAAGAAAGAATAAGGAGGCGTCGGAAGAAAAAGAGGAATGGGGCGGCTGCTCGCGGCACAGCTGGCTGCAGCGCCTGGTTACCGAAGGAACAGAGGCGGACGGACATTCAGTTCCGGTGAGCCGGCTGCATATTCAAGAGGGAGGACTCTGCTGCGTTGTTTTTGGTGTTAGCCATTATCGGCAGGTGCTTACCCGGTATGAGGATGGCTATCCCTTTACTTTAGAGCATAGCATCACAAATTTAGCGAAGGAAGTTATCCGCCAGCGAACGCGGGAAATGGAAATTTTTCTTTTCCAGGAAAACCAATATGTGCTTTTGCTCAGCAGCCGGGACAGCGTTAGCGGGGCTCAGTGGGAGGAAGAGGTTTTCTCTCTGATCAACGAGTTGTATACCGTATTTCGAAATTATTTAAACGCGGAGACCTACTATGGGGCAAGCGGTATTGTTTCGAAATTTTCTAGCTTGCCGGAAGCGTTTGAGCGGGCGCAATATTCCTACAAGCTTCATTATTTCCAGCCGGATAAAATAATTCTCAAAGAGGTGCGGAAGCCAGCCAGAACGCTGAGCGAGGAAGAGGTTAAATCCGGGTTAAATGAGATCAACTCCTGTATTTCCCAAAAGCAGTATTCCCATGCCTTTTCCCATCTGTATACTTTTATTCAATGGTTACGGCGTCATCACAGGGAAAATCTCGACGTTGCGGGAATTCTGAATTTCTTTTCCAATATGGTTCGCTTCATTTTGCTGCAGGAGGGGAAAATTCCAGAAGAAACGATTGACAAGCTGCAAAAATGCGAAAATCTAGAGGATACCGAACAGTTCCTTTCGGAGTTCCAAAGGGAGTTGAAAGCGGAAGAGCCGGAGCTGGATCAAAAACATTATTTAATCCGGGCGGCTACCGACTATATTCAGCAGAATTTAAGCCGCGGCGATATCTCCTTAGATGAAATCGCGGAGCATTTGATGATCAGCAAATCCTATCTTTGCCGCTTGTTTCAAAAAAAGCTGGGGGTTTCCGTCCAGCATTATATTCATAACATCCGGATTGAAAAGGCGAAAGAATACTTGAATGATTTCCGGCTGAAAATTTATGAGATTGCGGAACTGACTGGCTTTAACAGCTCAACCCATTTCAATATCGTCTTCAAAAAAATTATGCAGTGCACTCCGGTTGAGTATCGGAATGGCTTAAAACAGTAATAAAAAATTTTATCAATACAGGATAAAAAAGGTCGATGTGAATAAACGAAAACGATATCCGGCAGAAAATCTCATTTGTGTTTATTGAAATTGTTCAATATCTATAAAAACTTTCCAATGGCGTTTATAGAAAACGATCCTTGCATTCATTATACTAGATGTAGTTTTAAAACCAGTAAAAATAAGCAAAAAGGAGGTACTTTAAAAAACTAGTCTTACCAACTAAGAACAAGGGAGGATAAAAATGAAAAAGAAACTCTTAGCGATGTTTTTAGCGGCGGCTATGGTAGGGACAGCGGTTGGTTGCTCTCAAAACGGGGGTTCCGGTGCAAGCAGCGGCGAAGCGAGTGAAGCGTCTCAGAGCAGCGGGGAATCTCAAGAACCCAGCGGTGAGGTGATAACACTTCGTTGTGGAGGCTGGGGAAGAATCGATACAGAACATGAGCCTGGAGTTATTGGAATGGCGGAAGCCATCGGCATTAACGTAGAATTCCAAAAGTACCCCACAGACGCTGATTTCTGGAACAATCTTCCAGCGCAAATCGCGGCAAAAACAGCGCCGGACTTTGTTGTGATAAGTAACGAGCTGTATCTGCCTACATACGCGATGGCATGATCGTTCCTCTAACCCAGTATATTGAGGACGGTACCATCACCTGTTGGGATAGAGTAAATCAGAATGCAAAGGATGTTTGGACGGTTGATGGGGATGTTTATGCTATTCCCTTCTATCAGACTCCCGCGGTGTTCGCTATCAATATGAACCTTTGGAACGAGGCGGGCTTGACAGAGGCCGATTACCCGGAAACCTGGGATGACGTTTTGGATGCCTGCAAGGTATTTAAGGATACTCTTGGCATGACCGGCTTGTGCGTCAATACACAAGAATACCATTTCACCAACTACTGCCTGTCTTTCGGCGGCGGCTGGGATTTGGGAAAAACCATCGATACTCCGGAAAACGCGGCGGCGCTTCAGTTTATCATTGACGCTTATCACCAGGGCTATGTGGTTACGCCGAAAGAGCTGGGCGTTAGCTATGACGGTAACGTGCTGATGTCCGGAGACGCGGCCATGTCCACCGGCGGTAGCTGGTATGTGTCTGACTTTGCCATAAATGCTCCGGATCTGAACGTGAGATATATAAGAGTTCCTCATGCGAAAGGCCATGAAGATGCTTCAGGCACCTTCCACTCACCGGGCTATGCAATGCTGAAAGGCGGCGCTCATGAGAAAGAGACTGCTATGGCGATTAACTATATGATGAATGATACCCATGATGAGGCATTAATCGATCTGGGTTACATCCCGGTGAATGAAAAGTTTCATGACGAATTTAAAGAAAAGAACCCCTTGTTGGTTGATCTGGTAGACGCTATTCCCAAATCCAATGGCTTCGACTATCCGCCGGCCGGTAAAGAGTTTGCAGACGCTTTGATTTCTAAAATGGAGGAGGCTCTCTTTAACTCTGATTCATCCTGACCGGAGCTGAAATTGTCAAGGAGCTTCAGGAAGGATACGGCGCATAACCTAACGGATGCTTATTAAACGGAACAAGTGATTACAGCCTCCCTGCTGGTTGAGCCGGTAGGGAGGCATTAAGAAAGGTTATGAGGATGATGGCAGAGAATACAGGAAAAAAGAGACAAAAATACAGCAAATTAAGAAAACAGGAAGCAATTGCCGGATGGTTTTTTGTGCTGCCGGCAGTCGCCTTTTGGCTGATCTGGTTCCTGTATCCCGCGGTGAAAGCAATTTCTATTAGTTTTTATCATTATAATTACGCGACGCCGGAGACCAACGCTTTTATCGGTTTAGATAATTATATCCGGTTGTTTCACGATCCCAAATTTTTTGCGGCAATGGGACACAGCTTTTTGATGGTGCTGATTATTGTACCGCTGCAAACCCTGATTTCTTTCACAATCGCGGTTTTGCTAAACGGAAAAATACGGTGCAAGGGATTTTTCCGTTCCAGCTGCTATATCCCTTACGTAATTTCGGCTGTGGCGGTAACGATTTTCTTTATGTACTTTTTTGTAAAGAATGGACCCGCGACTAAGTTTTTCTCCCTTTTAGGCTTAGAAAATGTGAGCTGGTTTGCCAGCACGAAATATGCGCTGGCGTTCCTGATTATCGTATATGTGTGGCAGCAGATAGGCTTTTACATGGTGATCTTTATCGGCGGACTGCAGGAGGTTCCGGTTGAGCTGTATGAGGCGGCTAAGGTCGATGGGGCCGGCGCTTGGCAGCGGCTGATTAAAATCACCGTGCCGTTAATCAGGAATACAACCTATCTGGTTTTGACCTTCGGTATGATTAGCGCTTTTCAGATTTTCGACCAAATCGCGGCGCTGTCAAAGCAGGCGCCGCTGGGTTCTCCGTCCGGCGCTACCAGCACTATGGTTACCTTTCTGTACCAGCAGTCTTTCAGCTATATGGATATGGGATATGGAAGCGCCGCCGCGGTCATTCTGTTTTTGATTATTTTTGCTTTATCCGCCGTGCGGGAGTTTGCGGGAAGGAGAACAGTGTAAATGAAAACAAAAAAGAGCATCGCCGGAAAAATTCTGATCTATTTCTTTCTAATTCTTTTAGCACTGTTGTTTTTGGTTCCGGTTTTTTATGTAATGTATAACTCGTTGCTTCCAAAACGGTATATTGGTTCCTTTGTTTCGCCTGCCCTATGGAGCTTGGACAACTATAAAGAGCTTTTCTCAGAGTATCCGATTATGAAATGGTATGGCAATACCGCTATTTCAACCGTGGCCGTTGTTTTGGGCAATATATTTTTTACGCCGCTGGCAGGCTATGGGCTTGCCAGGCTGCGGTTCCCGGGAAAGAAGTCATTTTTATTTGCCTGATGCTTTCCATGATGATTCCTGGCCAGTTGGTTTTGCTTCCGCAGTATATCATGATGGCCAAGATGGGACTGGTCAATACGCTTTTTGCGATTACCCTTCCATATTTATCTCAGTCCATGTTTATCTTTATGTCCAGGCAGTTTTTTATGGAATTCCAGAGGAACTAGAGGAGGCCGCACGTATTGACGGGCTTGGCCGGTTCGGAACCTATTTCCGGATTATCTTGCCAATCTCAGGAGTGCTGATGGCAACCATTGCTATTTTTAATTTTACCGGTACATGGAACTCATACCTGGTACCTTCCACGTTTATCAGCACACAGGAGAAATATGTTCTGGTGGTAGGACTGCAAACGGTAAATAACGCGCATTTCCAGCAGGAAAACCTTACTCTTGCCGGTGTATTCCTTTTGGCATTCCCTGTGATTATTTTCTTCATGTTTACACAGAGGTTTTTCGTTCAGGGAATTGCCACCTCAGGAATAAAAAGCTGATGTCTGGGCTGTAAAGCGAACAGACAGCTCAGAAAAGCATTACCTTAAATTCAAATGTAATGGAGGAACGAAACAAAATGAAAAAATGGAAGGTTGCTCTGATCGGATGCGGATCAATTGCGGACAATACCTACCTGCCAGGATCAAGGATATCCCTGAAGCGGAGATGGTGGCGGTTTGCGATATTATTCCGGAGCGGGCGAAGGGCTACGCAGAAAAATTTAATGTGCCGGCATGGTACACCAGCATCGACGAACTGCTGGAAAAATGCGATTTCGAGATCCTGATGAATACCACGTCGATCCCGGCCCATCATGAAATCAATATGAAAGCGCTAAACGCGGGAAAGCACCTCTACTCTCAAAAGCCGGTAGGCTTAACAGTGGCAGAGGTAACCGAGCAGATCGAGGCTGCGAAAGCGGCCGGCGTGAAGTATACCGCTTCTCCAATCCATATGCTGCGGGATGATATCAGGTTTGCGAAAAAGCTGATCGAGGATGGCTGCATTGGGGAAATCATGAAGGTTCATACCAATGTTTGCCACGGAGGCCCCGAGTACTTCCAGTACCGTACCGCGGACCCCACCTGGTTCCACCGCCCCGGAAGCGGCGCCTGTATGATATGGCGTTCACGGCCTGACTATGACCACAGGGATTTTGGGGCCGGCAAAAGCGGTAGGCTGTATGGCGAAAATTTCAGAGCCTGTCCGTACTGTGAGAACCGGGACCTTTGACGGGATGAAAATCCAGGCGGACCAGCTGTATGATAATTACATCATTACCCTGGATTACGGAGACAGAGCCATGGCGGTGGTGGAATCGGGCTTCTGTCAAAAAGACAGCAGAGCGCCCCAGATGGAAATCTGCGGCACCAAGGGAACGATTTCTTTTGCGAACAATGGAAACATGAATCCCATGGATTCCTTAGAGGTCTATCTGGACGCGCCGGAACGGGGAATCCGCGGCTGGCTGAAGCCGATGGAGTGGGATATTCCGGCCTGCGAGATGAATTTCTTCCAATGCAAGGTGGTTCAGGATCTGATCTATGCCATCGAAGAAGACCGTCCCGTAGGGCTGCCCCCTGAGCATGCCAGACATGTGGTGGACATTATGTGCACCATCCAGAGCCATCGAGACAAGAAGCATTGTTCCCCTGCATACCACGTTTTGAGAAGCAGGCTTGTAATACATAGTAAATGAGGTAAGCGATGATGAAAAAGAAATATCGCATTGGATTAGTGGCTTTGCCCATATGCATGTCCTGGATCAGATTAAGCCTTTTTTAGCCATGCCGGAGCGGGTGGAATGGATCGGAGCCGCGGATGTGAAGCCAATGGTGGAATCAGAATACTTTGAGAGCTCCAGCCGCAGCATGAACTTAAAGCTATGCCAGGAGCAATGCGGCTTTACCGATGTGTTTGAGGATTATCAGCAGCTATTGGAGCTGAAGCCGGACCTGGTGCTGGTAAACTGCGAGAACGCGTATCATGGAACCGTTATTCCGGAAATCCTGATGCGGGGCATCCATGTAATTGTGGAGAAGCCGCTGGCCTATTCTACAGAGCACGCTATGGCCATCGCGCGGGCCTCCCGAATCGGTAAAGCGGATTGTATCATTAACTGGCCGACTACCTGGCAAGCAAGTATCCGATTAGGACAGAAGCTGGTAAGCGAGGGCGTGATCGGCAAAGTATATCGTTTCCAGTTTCGGAACCCGGATTCCCTGGGGCCGTTTTCTTACGGCCAGGTTATGACGGACCGCCAGCTGGGCAAGGAATGGTGGCATCAGGAGGCTGCCGGCGGCGGAAGTATGCTGGATTACTGCTGCTACGGTACCATCCTCTCTAACTGGTATCTGGGAGAGAAGCCGCTGGGCGTCTATGGCTGAAAGCCAATTTTAACCACCGGTTTGGCGACGCGGAGGATTACGCTTCTCTGATGGTTCGGTATCCCGAAGCGGTTTCAATTTTGGAGGGAACCTGGAACACAGTCAGCAGCGGCTACGATTCAGGACCTATCGTTTGGGGAGAAAAGGGCGCTTTGATTGTGGAGAACGGGGGTGACCATGGAATCCATGCTAATGTGAGCGTGTATCATGACAGATATTCCACTACCCCCAATGAGGTATACAGTTCCGACGATTATCCTCTGCCTGCTGGCAGGTCGAATTTAGCGGAAGAGGTGTTCCACCATCTTGAGACTGGAGAGCCTCTGCATGCTACCATGGATTTGAACAATAATCTTTGGTCAGCGGCAATGCTGGACGCGGGCCTCCGTTCCAGCCGGTCGTTGAAAATGGAGGAGGTAAAAACTCCTTGCTGGACGATTGGATAAAAAATAAATCAATAGGAGGACAGATGATGAAATTAGCAAATGTATCCTGGGGCTGGACGCCGATTCCGGAGGATATGCCCGAGGGGGATTCTTTAATCAAAATTGCGGACCAGATCCGCGGCCTGGGCTTTGAGGGCGTGGATTACCTGGGGACGCCTGAGGCCTTAGATGAGTTCTTTACCGAGGAAGCCTGCAGGACGCTGGGAGAGCATTCCAGATCCATTGGACTGGAACCGAATGTTTTTGTTTTTCAGGATGACGGCTGGAACGCCTGCTGCTGTGAAAAGCGGGAAAACAGTCTCAAGTATTTTGAAAAGGCCGCGCAAGCGGCAAAATGGATCGGCTGCAGAATTGTATCCACTCTGGTGCCCCTGCCTTGCGGGGCGACTCCCTGGAAGTTTAATCCCGCGGCTCCGGCGATCAAGCAAGGCTATCATATGCCGGCCGGCTACTGCTATCAGAAGGATTGGGAAACCTTGATGGAAAGCTACCGCAAGTGCCTGCAAACCGCCAAAAAATATGGGCTGCGGATGTCGGTGGAGTGCTTCCCGTATTCCATGGTTTCCACTCCTCATGCGATGCTCAAAATGCTGGAGGATATCAATGACCCTGATTTTGGCATCCAACTGGATACCAACCATCTGGTTATGCAGCATATCGACCCGGAATGGACCATCTATATGCTGGGCGGCAAGCATATTTTCAACGTTCACTGCAAGGACAGCGACGCGGTTTCTCGAAACAATATCCCCGCGGATGCGGCATCTGCGATTATACCGCGGTAATCCAGGCCTGAAGAATGTCGGCTATGACGGCAATTTGTCGGTTGAGCTTGAGTTTACGGATAATCCCCGCCGCTATAATAAGCAGGCGCTGGATCATTTGAAGCTTTGCCTGGCGGGGGAATATTGATTTTCTTCCGCCGGCGCGATGCTTCAACATCATTGTAAAAGATACGGGCCGGCCTTCGAAACGGCAAAGGCCGGCCCGGTGAAAACACTTTCAGATTCAGAAACAGAGGAGAACAAAATGAAACAATATAAAGTTGCGATTATCGGCAATGGCATGATCTGCAATGCGGCGCATATTCCCGCCTATCAGGCCATGGGAGATAAGGTGAGAATTGTAGCCGTGGCGGATATCCGGGAGGAAGCGGCGAGAGAAACTGCCGAGCGGCATGGGATTCCCAAGTATTATGTGGATCCCTACAAAATGCTGGAAGAAGAAAAGCCGGATATTATTTCGGTATGTACTCCCAACGCCTACCACAAGGAGTATACCCTGGCCGGCTTCCGGGCAGGCTGCCATGTGGTTTGTGAAAAGCCCGTTGCGATGAACTGCGCGGATGCCGAAGAAATGTTCCGCGCGGCGGATCAGGCCGGCAGGCATCTGTTCGTAATCCAGTCTCTGCGCTTTACCGGCAATTTCAAAGCGGCCGCCAGCCTGGCGCGGAGCGGATGCCTGGGAGAAATCTATTACGCGGATTTGAACCTGGTTAGACGCCGCGGTGTTCCGAGATGGGGAATGTTCCATATGGCGAAGGAAAACGTGGGCGGTGCGTTCTGTGATTTGGGCGTCCATATGTGCGACTATTTGATGTATCTATCCGGAAACCCGAAAATGGTGGCAGTCAGCGGGAATGCGGTAACCAAGATTGTCAGCAAGGAAAAAAATATTGAGTTTTCCAATGCGGAAAGCGGAGCGCCTACCGGTCTGTTTACGCCAAGAAAATTTGATATGAGGGAATTTGACGTTGAGGAGTTCGCCAACGGATACATTCGGCTGGACAACGGCATGACCGTTACTTTTAAAATTTCGTGGGCGCTGAATCTTCCCAACAGCAATACGGTAAGCATCTGCGGCGACAAGGGAGGACTCACCATCGGCGACGACGGCTTGAAGCTGATGACTACCCAGGGTGCTTACCAGACGGATGTTATTCCCAGGGTTTTCCCCGATCCTTATTCTGAGTATTCAGACTTTACCGGACATATTCACGAAATGGACTACATTTTAAAGGTGCTCAACGGAGAAATGACCATAGAGGAATATCCGATCCGGAAGGATGAGGTTATGAATGTGGTGTCCATGATCGAGGCCTTTTACAAATCCGCCGGCTGGGGAGGGAGGTTACCTTCCAGGAGCTGGGCCGGTAATCCTAAGCAGCTTGAGGAGATTATAATAGAATATGGCGCGGCGGCTGAGCTTACCGCTGCGTCTCGAGTATCCAACGCAGCAGGGAGGCGCCGCCTGAGGGGGAGGGTCTCCCTGTTTGCGTGGCGCGAAAATCCCAAAGAAAGGGGAACAGGAAATGAAAGGTGTTATCACAGAAATTGAACGATTTTCGCTGAAGGATGGGCCGGGAATACGCACCACGGTGTTTTTCAAAGGATGCAACATGGCGTGCAGCTGGTGCCATAATCCGGAAACTCTGTCCGTCAAGCCGCAGTTGATGGTGTATCCGAAAAACTGCATTGGCTGCGGTGCCTGCGTAAAGGCGTGCAAGGCGGGAGCCAGAACCATAGAAAACGGTATCCTGCATTACGACCGATCCGTATGTACCGGCTGCGGCGCCTGCGCGCAAAGCTGCTTCACCGGGGCCTTGGTGATGTCTGGAAAAGAGATGGCTGTGGAGGAGGTCATGTCTGAGGTTTTGCAGGACCGAAACTATTACCGGAACTCAGGCGGAGGCGTGACACTCTCCGGCGGCGAGGTAGCCGCACAGCCTGAATTTGCCGTGGAGCTGCTGAAAGCTCTGAAAAACGAGAATATTTCCACCGCTATTGAAACGAACTTATACGCTCCCTGGAGCGTTTATGAAAGCCTGATGCCCTTTGTGGATTTGGTCATGTTTGATATTAAGGTTTTTGACAGCAGCGCTCATAAAAAATGGACCGGGGTCTGCAACCAGCGCATCCTGGAAAATGCGAAAAGAATTGCGGATTCCGGAAAGCCCTATTTGGTGCGGACTCCGGTTATCCCAGGCGTAAACGACAACGAGGAGGAAATCGGAAATATCGCGGAATACGTAGGCGGTTTAGGCGGCGCGCGGTATTATGAGCTTCTGCTGTTCAATCCTTTGGGAGAAAGTAAATACGACGCCTTGCAGGTGAAAAATGATTTTGCCGGAACCCGTCCCACCAAGACAGAGGACGCTGAGCGCTGGAGCAGGTCGCGAAGCGGAAATCCGGGCTTCCTGTGAGAGTAGGCTGAAAGAGAAAGGAAGAGCTTTATGGTCAACAGAATTAATATCTTTAAGCCGGATACGCCAATGGGGTATGACGACAGGATCAGGATTTTGAAGCAGAGAAAGCTGGAGGAAACCCAGGCCAAATCCAAGATGAAGGTGTATCAGGATGGCGATGATTACGGCAGCATTCCGGCTCCTGAAAATTATCAATTTCACTGCATTCCCAACCATGAAAACGGTTCCTGGTATGGCTATGACGGCTGGAGCAAAAACTTCCATAAGCTGATGAGCGAGCATCCGGTCTACATTGACCCGGTGGATGCGTTTTCCTGCCGCTGGATGTTCAGCATGATTTGGTTTGAAGAAAAATCACCGGAAAAGGGGCTGCATTGGAATCCTAACTTTTCCTATGATTATTTGAAGCCGGAGCAGGAGCTTTACGGCATCATTTCCGGCATCGGCTCCGACGCCCATTTCGGCGGCGATTACCAGCTTGGGTTAAGCTTAGGCTGGGGCGGCTTGCTGGAAAAGCTTGCGTTTTATCGGAAAAAGCATCCGGAGCACGCGGAATTTTACGACGCGGAGGAATTGGTGATCCGGGGAATTCAAAACTGGATCTCCCGGGCGATAGCAGAAGGCGAGAGGATGGCCGAGGCGGAACGCCACCCGGTTTTGAAGGAGAACCTGCGTCAAATGGCTCGGGTAAACCGCAATATTCTGAATGGAGCACCTAAAACCATGCGCGAAGCCTGCCAGTGGGTATGCTGGTTCAATATGGCAAGCCGGACCTATAACAGGGACGGCGCGGGGTTTCAATTGGATGAGGTGCTGAAGCGGTATTACGACGCTGACTTAGAGGCTGGGAGGATTACCAGGGACGAGGCGGTCTTCTATATCGCCTGCCTGCTGCTGAACGACCCCCATTATTACCAGATCGGCGGGACGGACGAAAATGGAGAGCCCTTGCTGAGCGAGTTCAGCTATATGGTTTTGGAAGGTGCCGACAAGCTGGATTCCGCGTGCAATATCACTGTAAGAGTTGATAAAAATATTGACCGGAAATTTTTACATAAGGCGGTAGATTACCTGTTCAAAAATAAAAATGGCTGGCCTCGTTTCTCAGGAGACGAAGCTTTAAACAGAGGCTTTATGAGGCTGGGTTATCCAGAGTCGCTGGCGAGGCGGAGAATCGCGGTAGGCTGCCACTGGATGAGCCTTCCGGGCCTTGAGTACTGCTTAAACGACTGTGTGAAAATTAACAGCGCCAAGGTGTTTGAGGTGGCTCTGGATGAAATGATGAGCCAGGAAGGCCCCTATTCCACGGAACGGCTGTGGGAGCTGTATCAAAAACATATGGCCCGCGCGGTGGAGGTAACCGCTGAGGGCGTGGCGTTTCATTTAAAGTATCAGCAGTATAACGAGCCGGAGCTGATGCTGAACCTAATCAGCCATGGCCCTGTTGAAAAGGGCTGGATATGACTTGCGGCGGCGCTATGTATTACAATATGTGCATGGATGGCGCTGCCATTGCGACAGTAGCGGATTCCTTTGGTGCCTTGCAGCAGCGGGTCGAGGAGGAAAAACGGATCGACTGGCAAGCGCTGTACCACCACTTAAAAACAGATTTTCAGGACGAGGGCGGAGAGCTTGTGCGTCAGATGCTGTCTCACAGTCCCCGGTATGGTGGCGGAAATACCATCAGTGATCAGTGGGCGGTAAGAATTTCCAATTCCTACTCCGAGCAGGTCCGGGCTGTCAGCGAAAAATATCCGGGCTGCGAGTTTATTCCCGGATGGTTCAGCTGGTCCAATACCATTGTGCTCGGAAAGCAGGTGGGCGCTACCCCAAACGGACGCCACGCTTTCGAGCCTATTAACCACGGCGCCAACCCGCATCCTGGCTTTCGGAAGGATGGCGCTCTAACCGCTATGAGCAACTCGATTTGCGCGGTACAGCCGGGCTATGGCAATACAGCGCCGGTGCAGCTGGAGCTTGATCCCGGCATGGGGCGCGGGGATGAGGCGGTACAAAAAATAGCCGACTATATTTTGACATTATTTGAACAGGGCGCCACGCTTCTGAACATCAATATTGTAAATGGCCAGCAGATTTTAGAGGCGGATAAGGACCCCTCCAAGTATCCTGATTTGGTAGTACGGGTTACCGGATTCACCGCTTATTTCTGTTCCCTTACTCCAGAATTCAGAAAACTGGTTGTAGACAGGATTCTGATCCAAGGAGGAGCGTAAAGGCCGCGGGGCTGCGGTACAGCCCGCGAATTTGGCCTCTAAGACCTTCTGGATAAGCGAGTGAAGGCGGCCGGCGCTCCTACCCGGCGGCCGCCGGCCTAAGGAGGACGTCTTTTGAGGCTAAACTCGAAAACTGAATTTTGAAGCTGTCAGAAAAGGCATGAGATTTGGAATTTGATGACATTCCAGATCTCAGCCTTTTTCTGTCAGCGGCATAACCGGCGCAATTGGCGATAACGGAGCATAAATGCGAAAAAGAAATTTGAAATTGTCGGATTAGCACGGAGAGAGAAGCCGATTGCTTACTCTGAAATCTCTGAATCAACGGGCCGTTTCAGCGAAAAGAAACCAATCAAAGAAAAAATATGAGCCTTCCCACTCTGCCGCACGGCGGATTCTGTCAGAGCGGTTGACAATTCAGGCGGAAAGCTGTTAAAATAAAACAAGATATGTTTGAAATTTCCCAACGGGTAATTTCGTTTATCATCGATAGAATTGAGATGTGATAAAATGATCAAAAGCATGACCGGCTATGGGCGCGCGGAAAGCGACGCCGAGGGCCGCGGCATTCTCGTGGAGATTAAATCGGTCAATCACCGGTACTTTGAGTTTTCCTCCCGGACAACCAGAGGATATAATTTTCTGGATGAAAAGCTGAAGTCCTACGTCCAGTCCAAGGTGTCCAGAGGCAAGGTGGATGTGTTTGTCACCATTGAGGCCTTAGAGGATGCGGCCGCTGAGGTAAAGATCAATCATTCCCTCGCGGATGGCTATGTGAAAGCCTTCGGGAGCTGCGGGATACCTACGGCCTGCAGGATGATATTTCCGTTTCCACGGTAGCCCGGTACGGCGATATCTTCTCCATTCATAAGGGGGAGGAAGACGAGGACCAGGTTTGGGAGCAGGTCCGTTCCGTGCTGGACCGGGCGCTGGAAAAGTTTATCCAGATGCGCAGCGTGGAGGGCGAACGGCTGAAATCTGATATTGAGAGCCGCGCTCAAACAATTTTGGCCATTGTGGAAAAGGTGGAGGAGCGTTCTCCTCAAACGGTGATTGAATATCAGGAGCGCCTGCGGGCAAAACTCAATGAGGTTCTTGCAGATACCACGGCGGATGAGCAGCGCATCCTGACGGAAGCCGCGATTTTCGCTGATAAAGTCGCTGTGGCGGAGGAAACAGTCCGGCTGAGGAGCCACTTCCAGCAGCTGGAGCAGATGCTCCAGTCCGACGAGGCCATCGGCAGAAAGCTGGATTTTATCGTCCAGGAAATGAACCGGGAGGTCAATACCATCGGCTCTAAGGCGGTAGACGCTGAAATCGCCATATGGTGGTGGATATGAAGGCGGAGATTGAGAAGATCCGCGAGCAGATTCAGAACGTAGAATAAGGAAGTTGGAGAGAACCGTAACCATGAAACTAATCAATATTGGATTTGGCAATATGGTGTCTGCCAGCCGCTTGGTGGCGATTGTCAGCCCGGAATCGGCTCCGATCAAACGGATTATGCAGGACGCCAAGGAGCAGGGAACCTGATCGACGCCACCTACGGCCGCCGGACCAGGGCTGTGATCCTCACCGACAGCGACCATGTGATTTTGTCCGCCTTGCAGCCGGAAACTGTGGCAAACCGGTTTAACGATAGGGAAGACGAGGAAAGCGCCGAGGAGTTAGAGGAAGATGAATAATAGTAAGGGACTGCTGATTATCCTTTCCGGCCCGTCCGGTGCGGGAAAGGATACGGTATTAAAGGAGCTGCTGGCTCATAATGACAAGGTAAGGGTTTCCATTTCCGCTACCACCCGCCAGCCGAGGCAGGGAGAGGAGAACGGAAGGGATTACCACTTCATCTCCAGAGAGCAGTTTGAGACTCTGATTCAGAGGGATGGGGTGCTGGAGTACGCGGAATACTGCGGCAACTTTTACGGGACCCCCAGGGCTCAGGTAGAGGCCTGGCTGGATGAGGGGCTGGATGTGGTGCTGGAAATCGAGGTGCAGGGGGCAAAAAAGGTGATGGCCAAATGCCCGGAGGCTGTCAGCGTGTTTATTTTGCCGCCGTCCTTCGGGGTGCTGGAAAAGCGGCTGAGAAGAAGGGCGACAGACTCTGAGGAGGCTGTCCAAAAGCGGTTGGCCGCCGCCAGGGGGGAAATCCTCCAAGCGGCGGATTACGACTATATGGTAGTGAACGACGCCCTGGAGGATTGCGTCAGCGATCTGGAAGCGGTTTTGCAGGGAGAGAAATGCAGATCGCCGGGCGGGGAATTTGATAGAAGAGGTGCTGAAAAATGAGTAGACCATCTGTAGACGATATGCTCAGCGGCAAGCAGAGCCGCTATTCCCTGGTGATCGCGGTGGCCAAGCGGGCCAGAGAAATTGCCCAAACCGCCGAGGACAACGGTGAAATCCTGACGGAAAAGCCGGTAAATATGGCCTTGAAAGAGTTCCAGGCCCACAAATTTAATATTATAGAGCCGGATATTAACGAGTAATGGAAACAGCGCGGGTAGGAAAGGTCGCTGTGGAAAACACGGCGTATCATTTTGACAAGGCATACGACTATCTGATTCCCCAAACCCTTTGGGCGAAGGCGGAAAAGGGCTGTCGTGTGCTTGTTCCATTTGGAGGGGGAAATCGGACCCGTCAGGGGCTTTTGATGGATGTGGAGGAAATCCGCGCGGGGAGGACCGGCTCCGAGGAGGGCCTGAAGTCCGTTAAGGCGGTGCTGGATCAGACGCCGCTGCTTTCTCCCGAAATGCTTCTCCTGGCCCGGTGGATGAAGGAACGCTATTTCTGTACTCTGTTCGACGCCGTCAGGGTAATGCTCCCGGCGGGGCTTCATTATCAGGTCGCCTGCTCTTATCAGGCGGCGCGGGATATTCCGCCGGAAAAGCTGGAAGTCCTCGGGGAGGAGGAAAAGCGGCTGATCGCTTATCTTTCCCGGTGCAGGCTCCCCGTACGCAGGGATAAGCTTTTGGCCGCCCTGGGCTATGAAGCAGACGTTGACCTGCCGGAGCGTATGAGCCGGCAGGGGTATCTTGAAAAAATTGACGACGCTTTCCGGAAAATCGGGGACGCCATGGTGAAAATGGTCCGCCTGACAGAGAAGGGCGAAACCGGCGGGGTAAAGCTGTCTCCCAAGCAGCGGGAGGTTTTTTCCCTGCTGCAAACGGTGGGAGCCGCCTCGGTCAAGGAGGTGTGCTATTTCACCGGCGTTACCGCCGGTGTGGTGGACGCTCTGGTGAAAAAAGGCCTTGCCTGCTGCTTCGAAAGTGAACGGTACCGTAACCCTTATGACGGAGCGCCCGAGAGCGCCGTCAAGGAAGAAATCGTTCTGACCCAGGAGCAGCAAAGGGCCTATGAGGAGCAGCTTGCCCAATACCAGAGCCCTGACGGCGGGATTTCCCTGCTTTACGGGGTGACCGGCAGCGGAAAGACTTCAGTGTTTCTAAAGCTGATCGACCGGGCGGTGGAGGACAAAAGAGGCGTCATCCTGATGGTGCCGGAAATTTCCTTAACGCCCCAAATGCTGGCTCTGTTCCAACGCCGGTACGGCAGGCAGGTGGCGGTATTCCACAGCGGCCTTTCCATGGGAGAGCGGCTGGATGAATGGAAGCGGGTGAAAAATGGAGACGCCTGATTGCTTTGGGCACCCGGTCCGCCGTGTTTGCCCCTTTTGAAAACCTGGGCTGATCATTATGGACGAGGAACAGGAATACACCTATAAATCGGAGCAGGCTCCCAGGTTCCACGCCAGGGAGATCGCAAAGTTCCGCTGCCGCTGGCATCGCTGTCTTTTGACTCTGGCCAGCGCGACCCCAAGCGTGGAAAGCTATTATCTGGCGCAAAAGGCGTTTACAGGCTGTCTACCATCTCAAGCCGTTATGGAGGCGCCAAGCTGCCCCGGGTGGTGGTGGCCGATATGAACCAGGAATTGCTGGAGGGAAATACAGGCCCCTTCAGCTCCGTGCTGATGGAGTGCCTGGCGGAAAACCTGAGCTTCGCCGCCAGTCGATCCTGCTGCTGAACCGGCGCGGATATCATACCTTTGTGAGCTGCCGTGCCTGCGGGGAGCCGGTGACCTGTCCCCATTGCAGTATTTCCCTGACCTACCACGCCGCGAACCGCCGGCTGATGTGTCATTACTGCGGCTACTCCATCCCCTTTACCGACGAGTGCCCAAGCTGCCATCAGCGTCAGGTGCGCTATGCCGGGGCGGGAACCCAGAAAGCGGAGGAGGCCGTCGAGGAGCTGTTCCCGGAGGCGAGAATCCTGCGGATGGACGCGGACACCACTATGGCGAAATATTCCCACGAGAAGAAGCTGAAACAATTCGCGGATGGGGAATATGATATCATGGTGGGAACCCAAATGGTGGCGAAGGGACTGGATTTTCCCAATGTGACCCTGGTGGGGGTGCTTTCGGCGGACCAGGCCCTTTACAGCGACGATTTCAGAAGCTATGAGCGTGCCTTTGCCTTACTGACCCAGGTGGTAGGCCGGTCGGGCCGGGGCGAAAAGGAGGGCTTGGCGGTAATCCAGACCTACACGCCGGAGAACCCGGTGATCCAGATGGCCGCCCGGCAGGATTACGGCGCTTTTTTCCAGGGAGAAATCCAGATGCGCAAAGCCATGCTGTACCCGCCTTCGCGGATTTGTGCGTCGTGGGATTTTCAGGGCAGCAGGAGGAAAACGTGGAGCAGGCGGCCCGGTATTTTACCAGAGAGCTGATCGCCTTAGCCCAGGCGGAGTACGCAAGCCTGCCTATGCGGGTTATCGGCCCGGCAAAGGCGGCGGTGCCCAAGGTCAGCGGAAGATACCGGTATAAGCTGATTATCAAAACCGGTTTGATAAAAGCTTCCGGGAATTGATTGCAAGGCTGCTGCGGCAATACGGGAAACAGAAGGAATACGCCAAAACCAGCGTGTTCGTGGATATAAACCCAGATATGATCTTATAAATTTAATTAGAAAGCGGGGAAGCCTAATGGCGATTCGAAATATTGTAAAAGAGGGAGACGGCATTCTGGGAAAGAAGTGCCGCCCGGTGGAAAAATTCGATCCAAAGCTTTGGATGCTGCTGGACGATATGAAAGAGACGCTGAGGGAAGCAACGGAGTAGGCTTAGCGGCGCCCCAGGTGGGAATCCTCCGCCGGGTGGTGATCGTCAACATCGGAGACGAGGACGGGGATATCGAGCTGATCAATCCGGAAATTGTCGAGGCCTCCGGTGAGCAGGACGGCCCGGAGGGCTGCCTTTCCTGCCCGGGCGAGTGGGGCATGGTGCGCCGCCCCAGCCATGTGGTGGTAAAGGCCCAGAACCGCAGGGGCGAATTTTTTGAAATTACCGGAGAGGAGCTGAAGGCCAGAGCGTTCTGCCATGAGCTGGATCACCTGGAGGGAATTCTGTTCAAGGCCAAAGCCAGCCGCATGATTGATCCCAGCGAGCTGGAAACGGAAGAAGAAAACGAGGAATAAGATCGGAAAAGAGGAAACAGATGCGTATCGTTTTATGGGAACCCCGGATTTCGCCGTGCCGTGCCTGGCGGAACTGCTGGAGGCGGGCCATCAGGTATGCGGTGTGTTTACCCAGCCGGATAAGCCGAAGGGCAGAAAAATGGTTCTGACCCCGCCGCCGGTCAAGGAACTGGCGCTGGAAAAGGGTCTGCCGGTGTATCAGCCGGCGAAAATGCGGGATGGGGAGGCCCTGGGAATTTTACAGGAGCTGAGGCCGGAGCTTATTGTGGTGGTGGCGTACGGCAAAATTCTGCCAAAGGAAATCTTGACTCTGCCGCCAAAGGGATGCGTTAACGTCCATGGAAGCCTGCTTCCCAAATACCGGGGAGCGGCGCCGATCCAGTGGAGCGTCATCAATGGGGAAAAGGAGACCGGCGTCACCACCATGCTGATGGACGAGGGACTGGACACCGGGGATATGCTGCTGCGGGAAACGGTGAAAATCGGGGAAAACGAAACCGCCGGTGAGCTGTTCGACCGGCTGGCCCCCATCGGCGCCCAGCTGCTGCTGAAAACGCTGGAGGGCTTGGAGCAAGGCTCTATAGCTCCTCAAAAGCAAAATGATCAGGAATCCACCTACGCCTCTATGCTGGACAAGAATCTTTCTGCCGTAAATTGGAATAAATCCTCCAGGGAGGTTCATAATTTGATTAGAGGTTTAACGCCCTGGCCTACTGCCTATACTGTGTTAGAGGGAAAAAGCTGAAGCTGTTCGGCTCCTCAGTGAGCGCGGCCAAGGGCGGCGCCGGTGAAATCGTATCTTTGAACCATTTTTAGTGGGGTGCGGCGACGGCGTGTGTGTGCGGATCGACCAGGTGCAGCTGGAAGGCAAAAAACGCATGGGCGCTGCCGACTTTTTCAGAGGCCATCCCAGTGCCGCTGAAACGTCGCTGAATTAGGGGGAAGCTATGTTTGATTTCTTTTATTATTACGGATACGGCTATTTCAGTTATCTGATCTTCATGCTGCCGGCTCTGGTGATCTCCTTATGGGCCCAGATATCCGTAAAAAGCACCTTTCATAAATATTCCGGGCTGCGGACAGGCAGAGGCTTGACCGGAGCCCAGGCGGCCCAGGAGGTGCTGCGGTTTCACAATGTGATGGGCGTCCGCTGCGAGCGGGTGGCGGGCCAGCTGACAGACCACTTTGATCCCAGAACCAACGTGATCCGCCTCTCCGACGGGGTATACGGAAGCGACTCTGTTTCCGCAGTAGGGGTGGCGGCCCACGAGGCGGGACATGCCGTCCAATACGCCCAGGAGTACGGTCCTATGAAGCTGAGATCCGTGATGGTTCCCATTACCAATATCGGCTCCCGGCTTTCTCTGCCGGTGATTCTGTTCGGCTATTTTCTCTCCATCGGGCCGCTGGTAACGCTGGGAATCGTCCTGTTCAGCCTGTCGGTCCTGTTCCAGCTGGTGACTCTCCCGGTGGAGTTCAACGCAAGCCGCCGGGCGGTCAAAACCCTGGAGCAGGCCTATGTGCTTTCCGAGGATGAGCTTAAGGGTGTGAAAAAGGTGCTTCGGGCGGCGGCTATGACTTATCTGGCGGCTACCTTTACGGCCCTGTGGTCCCTGCTCCGGATTATTTTGATCTTTGGCAGGAGGAATGACCGGTGAGCGCCGGAAAGAATGCCAGGCTGACAGCCTTGAAAGCCCTTCTCCGGGTGGAGGAGGGAAAGGGGTATTCCAACCTGGTGCTGGACCACGGCCTGGCCGCGTCTGGCCTGGACGGCCGGGACGCCGCCTTTGCTCGGCGCTGTTTTACGGTGTGCTGGAGCGGCGGATCACCCTGGACTATCAGATTTCCCGTTACTCTAAAATGCCGCTGTCCCAGATGGCGGAGCCGGTGAAAGAGATTTTAAGACTGGGCTTTTACCAGCTTCTTTATATGGATAAGGTCCCCCAAAGCGCCGCGGTCAACGAAAGCGTCAAGCTGACGCGGGCGGTGAAAAAAGACAAAGCCTCCGGCTTTGTCAACGGAATTTTGCGAAGCTTTATCCGGGACGGCTGTCCCTGCCGGCTGCCCGCGGAGACGGCGGATGACTACCTGATGGTGAAATACGCCTGCCCACAGTGGATCATTGACCTGTGGATCACCTCCTATGGCCGGGAAAGAGCTCTGGAGCTTGTGGAAAACCTGACGGGCAGGCCGCCGCTGGCCGTGCGGGTCAATTCCTGTAAAACAACCCGGGAGGCCCTGACAGAGCGGCTGAAGGAGGAAGGCGTGGAAACAAAGGAAGTGCCCGGCGTGGAGCAGGCTCTGACGCTGGAGCGTTCCGGCTCTATCGAGAGCCTGTCAAGCTTTCAGAACGGATTTTTTCACGTACAGGATCTGGCTTCCCAGCTTTGCTGCCAGGTGCTGTCTCCCAAGCCGGGAGAGCGGGTTTACGACGTATGCGCCGCGCCGGGAGGAAAAACCTTTACTATGGCGGAGCTGATGGAAAACCAGGGAGAGCTTTCCTCCTTTGATTTGTATCCAGCCAAGGTTAAGCTGATCCAGCAGGGCGCCAAGCGTCTTGGACTTTCTGTGGTGAACGCCCGGATCCGTGACGCCGCTCACCCGGAAGAGATGCTGCCGCCGGGGGATAAAGTCCTTTGCGACGTCCCTTGCTCCGGCCTGGGAATTATCCGCAGAAAGCCGGAGATTCGCTATAAAAACAAGAATATGCTTGACAGTTTGCCGGATTTGCAGTACCTTATTTTATGTATATCCGCAAATTTGACAAAGAAACACGGGGTTTTGCTGTATTCCACCTGCACCCTGAATCCCGGGGAGAATAATCAGGTCGCCCGGCGTTTTCTGCTGGAGCACCCTGATTTTGAGCCGTATCCTGTCTCGCTGCCCGAGGGCTATGAGCGGAATAGCTTTGACCGGGAAAACGAGGCGACTTTGTTTGTGAAAAAGAACGGGACCGACGGTTTTTTCTTCTCCGGGTTCCGGCGGTTGAGGTAGTATGGAAAGCTTTGCAAGCCAAAAGAAAGATATCAAATCCATGACGCTGGATGAGCTCCGGGCCGATATGAAAATCCAGGGGCAGCCCTCTTATAAGGCGCTTCAGATTTACCGCTGGCTCCATAGAGGCGTTTCCAGCTTTGAGGAAATGACGGATCTGTCGAAAATTGTCCGGCAGTTTTTAACTGAAAAGTATTACATATCTGTTGCAAGGGTTGAAAATAAGCTTGTTTCAGATTATGATAATACCATAAAATACCTTTTTTCCTTTGCGGACGGCCAATGCGTGGAGGCGGTGCTGATGGAATACCAGCACGGGCGTTCTATCTGCATTTCCACCCAGGTGGGGTGCAAAATGGGATGTACCTTCTGCGCCACAGGCTTAGGCGGTTTTCAGAGGAATCTGACAGCGTCTGAAATGCTTTCCCAGGTGCAGGCCGCGCAAAAGGATGCCGGCGTGCGGATCAGCAATATTGTATTGATGGGCATGGGAGAGCCTTTAGATAATTATAACCAAGTAATCCGCTTTTTAAGGCTGGTTTCCTCACAGGAGGGGATGAATCTGGGCATGCGCCATATTTCTCTCTCCACCTGCGGGCTGGTTGACCGCATTTACGATTTGGCGGAGGAAAACCTGCAGCTGACCCTTTCGGTTTCCCTGCACGCTCCCAACAATGCGATCCGCAGCCGGACCATGCCGGTGAACCGAAAATATCCCATTGAGGAGCTTTTGAAGGCGTGCCGGTATTACGCCGGCCGTACGGGCCGAAGGATTTCCTTTGAGTACGCGATGATCGACGGAGTCAATGATTCCGACGGCTGTGCCAAAGAGCTTGCGGCCAGACTTAAGGGAATGCTGTGCCATGTGAACCTGATCCCGGTAAACCCGGTGAGGGAAGCGGGCTATCAGAAAAGCGGGCGCGAGCGCCAGCAGGCGTTTATCCGTATTTTGGAAAGGGCGGGAATCACCGCCACGGTTCGAAGAACCTTAGGGGCGGACATCAACGCCTCCTGCGGACAGCTCAGGCGGAAACATTTGAAAGAAGGAGGTAGCGTCAATGCAATTTGCAGGACAGACTGACATTGGCTTGGTTCGAAAAACCAACCAGGACGCGTATAACGCGGGATCTCTTTCTGAAAATGCGGTCTGGGCCGTGGTGTGCGACGGTATGGGCGGCGCCAACGGCGGCAACATCGCCAGTGAAACGGCGATAGACGCGATCACCAAGGACGTTTTGGAAGGCTACCGGGAAGGGATGGATTCCCAGGAAATCAAGGAATTGCTGCTTCCGCTTTAGAGGACGCCAATGAGAGGGTTTATGAGAAGGCAAAGCAGGACCAGCTGGAGGGGATGGGGACTACCGCGGTTCTGACACTGATCCAGAATAATGTGATCCATCTGGTGAACGTGGGAGACAGCCGGGCCTATCTGCTGACCCGTGAGAATGTGACCCAGATCACCCGGGACCACTCCATTGTGCAGGAAATGCTGGAAAGCGGAGAGATCACAGAGGAGCAGGCCAGGAACCATCCCAGAAAAAATATTATCACCCGCGCCTTGGGTGTTGACGATACTGTAGTGGTGGATTATTTTGAGATCCCCTTTGAAGAGCACGCGAAGCTGCTTCTGTGTTCCGACGGCTTTTCCGGAAGCCTGACGCCGGAGCGGATTTATCACTTCTCCAGAGGACTGACAGCGGAGAGAATCACACAGCGGGCCATCGAGCTTGCCAAAGAGGCAGGCGGCAATGATAATATAACCGTTATCACCATAAGCAGGTAACGAGGATAGGAGATGACTTTCCATGGATAAATATTCCGGAAAACGGCTGGATGGCCGGTATGAGATCGGAGACCTTCTGGGCGTTGGCGGAATGGCGTATGTCTATAAAGCGTACGACTCTATCGACGACCGTGTGGTGGCGATTAAGATTTTGAAGGACGAATTCCTTGGCAACGAGGAATTTATGCGCCGGTTTAAAAACGAGTCCAAGGCCATCGCGGTGCTGTCCCACCCGAATATCGTCAAGGTGTACGACGTCAGCTTCGGCGACCGGATCCAGTATATCGTCATGGAGTATATCGACGGCATTACCCTGAAGGATTATATCGAGCGCCAGCACGATATCAAGTGGAAGGAAGCGGTGCATTTTACCGGCCAGATCCTGGCGGCGCTTCAGCACGCCCATGAAAAAGGGATTATCCACCGGGATGTAAAGCCTCAAAATATCATGCTTCTGCAGGATGGCACCATTAAGGTGACGGATTTCGGCATCGCCCGGTTCGCGAAAAACGAAACCAGAACCATGACAGATAAGCCATCGGCTCGGTTCACTATATCGCTCCGGAGCAGGCAAGAGGGGATTTGACCGACGCCAAGGCGGATATTTACTCTGTGGGCGTCATGCTCTACGAGATGCTAACCGGTCAGCTTCCCTTTGAGGCCGACAACGCGGTTTCCGTGGCGATTATGCAGCTTCAGCAGGATCCCACCCCTCCCCGGCAGATCAATCCGGCCATTCCCGAGGGGCTGGAGGAAATCACTCTGAAAGCGATGCAGAAGGATCCTGCCCAGCGGTACCAGTCTGCCGCTGAAATGCTCCGGGATCTGGGCTTGTTCAATAGAAATCCCAGCATTCGGTTTCAATATCAGTATTACAGTGGGGAAAGCTCTACAAAGTATATTGATAATCTGGATTCCGTCCGTACCGGCCCCATCGCCAAGCCGGAATATGACGACGGCTACGATTACGAGGATGTGAAAACTGCGAAGAAGACCAGGCCCACAGCGGTTTACGTTTTGGGCGGCATCTGCGCGGCAGTGGTGCTGATCGCTGTTATTTTAGGAATTATGGCCTTTGCCGCTCCTGTTCCTCGGAGGAAATCAAGGATGTCCCGATTCCAAGCTTTGTGGGACAGAAATACGACGATATTATGGCCAAGAAAGAAGCGGGTGAATATAAGTTCACCTTTATCAAGCAGGATGGCAAGGATGAGACTAAGGAGGAGGGTATCGTTTTAGCCCAGACTCCCGAGGTTTCAGAAACCAAAATGATTAAGGAAAACAGCGAGATCACCCTGGTAGTAAACGTCCTCAATACCGAGGGGGAGGTTCCGGTGCCCGATGTGAAGGCGTGGAAGCAGGCCGACGCGGAAAAGGAGCTTAAGGATGCCGGACTGGTACCGAAAATTACGCCGGTGGCCGACGACGACACGGCGGAGGGCTATGTGAAAACAACAGATCCGGCCCCTGGCTCCAAGGTGGAAAAGGGAAGCACTGTGACCCTGTTTGTCAGCACCGGCCCGTCTACGGAAAAAACAGCGGTTCCCAACGTGATTTATGACAGCGAGGAAACGGCACGTCAGAAAATTGAGGCTGCGGGCTTGAAGGTTGGCAATATAGAACCCAGGTACAGCAACCAGGATGCGGGGATTGTTATTGAAACCGATCCTCTGCCCACTACAATGGTCAGCGAGGGAAGCACCGTCAACCTGGTCGTCAGCAAAGGTCCGGAGCCTGCAAAAACATTATCAGGTACGGTGATGATAAGTCTCCCCGCTGAGATTACTTGGGACGTAGATCTTCAGCTGGAAGCTTATATTGATGGTGAAAGAGTTTTAGGAATCACAGTGAACCCGATGTATGGAAAAAGAGACTATGAGGTACCTGTAACCGGGGAGGCTAATTCAGGACAAAAGGTAGTAACTGTATTAATTAATGATTCCTTATATTTTACTTGCTACGTTGATTTTGGTGCCACAGATATAACGATGCGCCAAGAAAATAATCCCAATTTTGAAATGCCTCAACCGCCAGAGCCATCCAGTTCCGAACCTGCGGAGCCGTCTGCTCCCTCCGAACCTGGAAGCGGCGATGGCGGCGAATCCGGGGATCAAGAATAAATATTTCGTGAAAGAGGTGGCTCTATGCCTCTGCCTGAAGGAACGCTTCAGGGCACGATCTTAAAAGGAATCGGCGGCTTCTATTATGTGGAAGCGCCGATACGGTATACGAGTGCAAGGCCCGGGGAATTTTCCGAAGGCACAGCCAAAAGCCCCTTGCGGCGACCAGGTTGTTATCGTCCCCGCTGAAGACGGCACCGCTACGATTGATGAGATCCTGCCCAGAAAAAATCAATTAGTCCGCCCGCCGGTGGCCAACATTGATCAGCTTATCATCACGGCGTCCACCTGCGATCCGGTGCCCAACCCTCTGATTATCGATAAAATGACCGCCTTGGCGGTGCATAAAAATATCCAGCCGGTGGTGGTGATTACTAAGTCCGACCTGGATGACGGCGCCTGGCTGAAGGAAATTTACGATTTGGCGCAGATCCGGTGCGTGCTGTTTTCCGCTGTGTCCGGAGAGGGGGCCGGGGAAATGAAAGAGCTTCTCAGAAACAGAATTTCCGCCTTTTCCGGGAACTCCGGCGTAGGGAAATCTTCTTTGCTCAACCGCCTGTACGGAGGCTTGCAGCTGGAAACCGGAGATATCAGCCAAAAGCTGGGACGGGGCCGGCATACCACCCGTCAGGTGGAGCTTTTTAAGCTGGAGGGCGGCGGTTACGTGGCGGATACACCTGGCTTTTCCACCGTCGATGTAGAGCGGTACGAGCTGATCCGCAAGGAGGAGCTGCCCCAGTGCTTTCCAGAGTTTGAACCTTACTTAAATCAATGCAAATTCACCTCCTGCGCCCATATCTGTGAAAAGGGCTGCGCCGTGCTGAAAGCGGTGGAGGAAGGAAAAATCAGCAAATCCCGTCATGGAAGCTATTGCGCCATGTACCAGGAAGTAAAGGATGTCAAGGAATGGGAATTGAAATAAAAAAGGCGCGCTGCGTGATTATAGGCTCGGCGCCGGTGGATGAAGCGGAAAGGCGTTTTATCGGGACGCAGGTTTCTCCGGAGGATTTTTTGGTGTGCGCCGACGGGGGCTACGAGACGGCCCGCCGCCTGGGGCTGAAGCCCGGTCTGCTGATTGGTGATCTGGATTCCTGTACGGAAGATTTTCCGCCGGATATCGAAGCGGTCCGCCTTCCGGTGCATAAGGATGACACGGATATGATGTACTCCCTGAAAGAATGTCTGGGCCGCGGTTACCGTGATTTTCTCCTGTTAGGCGCGACCGGCGGCCGCCTGGACCATACGGTGGCCAATTTATGCGGACTGTATTATTTGGCGATGCACAACGCGAGGGGAGTGCTGGCGGACCGGCAGAACGAGACGGTTCTGGTGATCAACGGCCGGGTAGGGCTCCAGGGAGAACCGGGAGCCCTGGTTTCCGTGTTCCCTTATGGGGCGTCTTACTGCACGTTGAGCTACGAGGGCCTGGAATATCCCCTCGATCATTACCGGCTTTATCCCTACGACCCTATGGGTACAAGCAACCGCTTGATCAGTACGGCGGCGAAAATCACCGTCCACGAAGGGCCGGCTCTGATTATCATGGCTAAGGAAAATGAAAAAGTTTGCACCGATTCTCCGCTTCCGCGTAGGATGGAGTAAGACAGGAACGGCGGAATACCTAAGGCGGCGGTAAAGGGGACCGGCTGAAAAGGACGCTCCTTGACCGCCCGCTTTTATTAGGCGGTGAAAAACATATGGTAAGATGCAATTATAAGCGCCAGGGGAAATGCGCTCTTTATTTTGCGCTGGGACTCACTTGTTCCTGTCTGTTTCCGGACCGCTTTGTGATAGGGATCGTGGCGATCGTTGTGATCGTCCTGGCCGTATCGCTCATACGCCGATAATTTTAGACAGGAGGCTTGGCTCATGAAGGTAGTGGTTGTCAAGAAGGATAAAGGTTTCCTTGGCTTCTTTTTAAGAAAGGTATTCGGTGTGAAGAAAGAAACCACCGCGTAGCTGAACAGCATTCGCAAAAAGGCGGAGGCACGGTATTGCCGTGCCTCCGCCTTTTTCGCTTCTGCAGGAGCAGAAAATCCGCGTTTCCAGGAAAAATGGAGAATACAATGATTTTTCTATTCTTGCGGGAATAACTTTTGCGGGCCGGTCATACATTTGGATTAGAAAAAGAAAAAGGAGAGATAAGCTTTATGGAGTACCGAGTAATGAAGGGGGAAATCCCGGTTTGCGAAACGATCCTGGACACCTCAGCTGAGCAGCCCATCGATCTGGATTTCAGCCTGCCGGATTACTGCCCTGATATACAGAAGATTTTAAAATGCCAGATTTACCCCACCATCACGGAGCAAACGATTTCCGACCGGCTGGACGTTGAAGGCGAGGTGCTGGTAAAGCTGCTTTATCTCGATTCTGGCAAAAAAGCGGTGCGCTGCTGCGAGTATGCCAGCCCTTTTTCCACGTCGATCGCTCTGAAAAAAGCGCCGGAAAATCCCAGCTCCGTCGTGACCTACCTGAACACAAAGGTGGATTACGTCAACTGCCGGGCGGTAAGCCCCCGAAAGCTGGATATCCATGGTGCGTTTTCCATCCAGGCCCGGGCGGTCTCCACGGTGATGCAAAGCATTGTCAGCAGTATCGAGGAGGAGGATATTCAGCAAAAGGTCAGCAAGGTGACCCTGAGCAGGGTTTCCTCTATGACCCAGCAGAGCTTTACCGTCAACGAGGTGCTGGAGCTTGGCCAGGGAAAGCCCGAGCGGAGGCCATTGTGAGGACGGATGCCAGCGCCTTGGTGGAGGACGTCAAGGTGGTGGCGGATAAACTGATTGTAAAGGGCGAGGCTTTGATTAAGGTGCTGTATATGGGCAGCATTGAAAACGGCACCCTGGAGACAATGGAGTTTTCCATCCCTGTCAGCCAGATCGTAGACGCTCCCGGCACCGACGAGGAATGCCTGTGCGACGCCCGGCTGTCGGTGATGGGATGCTCTCTGCAGATCCGAACCGACAGCGACGGCGCGGACACCCTGCTGTCCTGCGAAATGAAGCTGATGGCAACGGCAGTTTCCTACCGGGAGGAAGAGGCCCAAATCGTCACAGACGCTTATTCCACCAAATATGAGCTGAATCTGGAATATCAAACCGCAAATCTGGAACAGCTTTTAGAGGTGATTTCTGATAATGTTCCCTGTAAGTCTACAGTGGAGATCAAGGAGGGCGGCGCCTCCGGCGTCATCGACGTGTGGAGCGACTTTGCCAGCTGCACCGCGGTAAAGGGAGAAAACGGCCAGCTGAGCCTAAAGGGAAAATTCAACCTTTGCGTTTTGGCGGTCAACGGCGAAGGCGAGCCCGTATACCTGGAGAAGATGGCGGATTTTGAGTTTACCAAGGAAAGGGCCTCCCTGCCGGAAAATCTAAGATGCGAAACGGGATGCTTTGTGTCCTCGGTGACCTACCGGATCAACGGGTCCGGCGGTTTGGAAATCCGGGCGGAGGTCCGGGTCAGAACCCTGATCTATCAGAGCGTGGCCTGCAAGGCGGTCTGCGGCGTTTCAGCGGACGAATCCCGCCCGCGGCAAAAGGATGAAGCGGCCTCCCTGATTCTTTACTATGCGGAAAAGAATGAAAACGTATGGGATATCGCCCGAAGCTACTGCACCGGCGCCCAGGCCATCTTAGCGGAAAACGACCTGGATGAGGAAATTCTCTCGGAACGCCGGATGCTGTTCATTCCATTATCTTAAGGGGAGGGGAAAATACATGGAAGAGAGAAATATTTATCAGGATATTGCCCAAAGGACCGGCGGCGATATCTATATCGGCGTCGTAGGTCCGGTGAGGACGGGTAAGTCCACCTTTATCAAGCGGTTTATGGATACTCTGGTGATCCCCAATATTGGCAGCGCCTACCAGAAGGACCGGGCGGTGGACGAAATGCCCCAATCCGCCGCCGGCAGGACCATTATGACCACGGAACCGAAATTTGTTCCGGAGGAGGCCGTGGAGGTCAATATCGGCGAAAACGCCAGCTTCCGGGTGCGGATGATCGACTGCGTGGGCTATATTGTTCCCAGCGCCCTGGGATATATCGAGGATGAGCAGCCGCGCATGGTGAAGACTCCCTGGTTTGAGGAAGCCATTCCCTTCAATATGGCGGCCGAAATCGGTACGAAGAAGGTCATTACAGACCATTCCACCATCGGGCTGGTGGTAACCACCGATGGCAGCATCAGCGACATTCCCAGAGAGGAATACGAGGAGGCGGAGGAAAGGGTCATCCGGGAACTCCAGGAGATCAATAAGCCGTTTATCGTCCTGCTGAACAGCATCGCCCCAAATTTAAGCGAAACCCATGAGCTGGCGGCCAGCCTGAGCAAAAAATACGGCGTGACGGTGGTCCCGGTAAGCTGCATGGAGCTGGATGAAATCGAGATCAAGCGGATCCTCGCCGGCATACTGTTTGAGTTCCCAGTGAAAGAGGTTCGGATGGAGATGCCCCGCTGGCTGACTAATCTGGAGAAAAACCACTGGCTGCGGACCGCGGTATACCGTTCCATTGCCCAGGCCAGCGAACGTGTGGAAAAAATCCGCCAGGTGCAGGGAATTACGGAAGCGGTTTCCCAGTGCGAGTATATCGAAAAGGCGGAAGCCTTTCGGTGGATTTGGGCACCGGCCGGGCGCGAATGTCAATTTCTCTGAAGCAGAACCTGTTTTACCAGGTGCTGGGAGAGAAAACCGGCCTGGCCATCCACGACGAGGGCGGCTTGATGGATTCCATAATGGAGCTTGCCAATATCAAGAAAAAATATGACCAGATCGCATCGGCCTATGACGACGTTCAGCAGACCGGGTACGGCATCGTCATGCCTACGCTGGAGGAGCTGACCCTCCAGGAGCCGGAGATCATCAAGCAAAGCGGCAAATACGGCATCCGGCTTAAGGCGTCGGCGCCGTCGATCCACCTGATGAAGACCCAGATCACCACCGAAGTAACCCCAATCGTCGGGTCGGAGCAGCAGTCTGAGGAGCTGGTTTCCTACCTGCTCAACGAGTTTGAGGAGGATCCCACCAAGATTTGGGAAAGCAATATCTTCGGAAAATCCTTGAACGAGCTGGTAAACGAAGGCTTGCACAATAAGCTGTACCGGATGCCGGAGGATGCCCGGATGAAGCTGAAGGAAACCATTGAAAGAATTATCAACGACGGCTGCAACGGACTCATTTGCATCATTATCTAGTTTACTAAAAATTTGGATGAAACGGCTCGATTTTTCAGTAGGAATCGGGCCGTTTTCTCTTGTCAAAAAATAATTAATGCTCTATAATAATTAGAGTGTTTGTGTTTGTGAATATCGATAGCAGTTGATAAGAAATTAAGGATGTGTCGAATTATGTTTAAAATCATAAAGAAAGAGCCCCTGAATCCATCCATGACCCGGATGGTCATCGAGGCTCCGTTTGTCGCCCGCAAGGCGATGCCCGGACAGTTTATCATCCTCCGGGTCAACGAAACCGGGGAACGGATTCCCCTGACCATTGCCGATTACGACCGGGAGGCCGGAACGGTGACCATTATTTATCAGAAAGTGGGCAAGAGCACCCTTCTGCTGGACGAGCAGGAAGCGGGCGGCTATCTGATGGATTTTATCGGCCGCTGGGAAAGGCCTCTGAGCTGGAAGGCTACAAGAAGGCCGCCGTCATCGGCGGCGGCGCCGGCTGCGCCATCGCTTATCCCCAGGCCAAGGCTCTGCATGCCATGGGAACCAAGGTGGATATGATCGCCGGCTTCCGTGATAAGGATCTGATTATCCTGGAAAATGAAATGCGGGAGGCTTCCGACCGTCTGATCGTTATGACCGACGACGGCTCCAACGGCAACAAGGGCTTCGTTACCGCCGCGTTGCAGAAAAATATCGACGAGGGCGCCGATTACGACCTGGTGATCGCCATTGGGCCGATTCCCATGATGAAGGCGGTTTCCAACCTGACCAAGCCGTACGGCATTAAAACCATCATCAGCATGAACACCATCATGGTGGATGGCACCGGCATGTGCGGCGGATGCCGCTTGACCGTAGGTGGAGAAACCAAGTTTGCCTGTGTGGATGGCCCCGACTTTGACGGCCATTTGGTGGATTTCGACGAGGCTATGAAGCGCTTGGCACCTATAAGCCGGAGGAAGCCCGGGAGCGGGAAGAACATTGCAGATTGTATGGAGGAATCAAATAATGCCGAATATGCAGCCGAATAAAACTCCCATGCCGGAGCAGGATCCCCATGTGAGAAATAAAAATTTTAAAGAAGTCGCTTTAGGATATACGGATGAGATGGCTATCAACGAGGCCCAGCGCTGCCTGCAGTGCAAGAACCCGGCCTGCGTTCAGGGCTGCCCTGTGAACGTACCGATTAAGGATTTCATTCATGAGATCGTGGAAGGAAACATGGATAAGGCCTACGAGGTCATCAAGTCCCAGAACTCTCTGCCCGCCGTATGCGGACGGGTATGCCCTCAGGAAACCCAATGCGAATCCAAATGCGTCCGGGGCATCAAGAACGAGCCTGTGGCTATCGGCCGCCTGGAGCGGTATGTGGCCGACTGGTACATGAACAACCGGGAGCCGGCGGTGACGGCTCCAAAACATAACGGCCACAAGGTAGCGGTGCTGGGCTCCGGCCCTTCCGGCCTGACCTGCGCCGGCGACCTGGCAAAGCTTGGCTATGAGGTTACGGTGTTCGAGGCACTGCACGCCGCGGGCGGCGTGCTGATGTACGGTATTCCGGAATTCCGTCTGCCGAAGAAAATCGTGCAGGAGGAAATCCAGCAACTGGAAAAAATGGGCGTAAAGATCGATACTGATATGGTAATGGGAAAGGTCCTTTCTGTGGACGAGCTGTTTGAAATGGGCTACGAGGCCCTTTACATCGGCACCGGCGCCGGCCTGCCCAACTTTATGATCTGCCGGGCGAGGGCTTGGTGGGCGTATACTCCGCCAACGAATTCCTGACCAGAATCAATCTGATGAAGCCTATCTGCCCGAGTACGATACTCCCATTATCCATCCCAAGAACGTGGCGGTAGTCGGCGGCGGCAACGTGGCCATGGACGCGGCCCGGTGCGCCAAGCGCCTGGGAGCGGAAAACGTGTATATCATTTACCGCCGTTCCGAGGAAGAAATGCCCGCTAGAAACGAGGAAATCCATCATGCTAAGGAAGAGGAGATCATCTTCAAGCTGCTGAATAATCCGGTTGCTATTCACGGTGACGAGCAGGGCAAGGTAAAGCAGATTGAGTGTGTGGAGATGGAGCTGGGCGAGCCCGACGCTTCCGGCAGACGGCGCCCCATTGAGAAAAAGGGCAGCAACTTCCTGCTGGATGTAGACTGCGTGGTCATCGCCATCGGCAATTCGCCGAACCCGCTGATCCGCAGTACCACCGAGGGCCTGGAGGCTAATAAGAAGGGCTGCATCATCGTGGATGACAACACCTTGCAGACCACTAGGGAGGGTGTATACGCCGGCGGCGACGCGGTTACAGGCGCGGCGACGGTGATTCTGGCCATGGGAGCCGGAAAGCACGCGGCAAAGTCGATCGACGAATATATCCAGTCTAAGGCTGACCAGTAAAAGAAGGCCCGGTAAAATTTCAGTTGCGGTAAAAAATTTAACGAAACAGTGAAAATCATGTTATTCTTGTGAAGCGTTTGAACGGAGTGAATAGATGGAACAGGTACAAGAGAATAAAATGGGGACGGCGCCGGTTTTAAGGCTGATTATTGCCATGTCCCTTCCGGCGATGTTTCCATGCTGATCCAGGCACTATACAATATTGTGGACAGCTATTTTGTAGCCCAGATCAGCGAGAGCGCGCTGACGGCGGTGTCGCTGGCGTTCCCGATCCAGACCCTGATGATCGCCGTAGCGTGGGCACCGGTGTGGGAATTAACTCCTTGGTGGCCAGAAGACTGGGAGAAAAGCGCCAGGCTGACGCGGACTGCGCCGCCAGCCACGGCCTGCTGCTGGGGGTCTTCAATTGGATTTTGTTTGCGCTCTTTGGTATTTTCTTTACCAAGATGTTCTTCGGCGCTTTTACGGATATTGAAGAGATTATTACGATGGGTACCCAGTATACCTCTATCGTGACCATATGCAGCTTCGGCCTGATGATCGAGGTGAATATGGAGAAGACTCTTCAGGCTACGGGAAATATGATTTACCCCATGGCTTTCCAGCTGGTGGGCGCTGTAACCAATATTATTTTGGACCCGGTGTTTATTTTCGGTTTTGCCTTTATTCCCGCCATGGGAGTGTCTGGAGCGGCTATCGCGACGGTGATCGGCCAGATTTTAGCCATGCTGGTTTCTCTGTTCGTGATCATCTTTAAGGATCATGCGGTAAATATTAATTTCCGCCGCTTCAAGCCTGATTGGCGTATTATTAAAGAAATTTATGCGGTTGGGTTCCCTGGAATCATCATGCAAGCCATTGGCTCTGTGATGGTAGTGGGAATGAACGCGATTCTGTTCACCTTCCCGCAGAATGCGGTGACCGCCGTGGCCTTCTTTGGCGTTTACTTTAAGCTGCAGTCCTTTGTATTTATGCCGGTATTCGGTTTGAATCAAGCTTGATGCCCATTATGGGGTATAACTTTGGCGCGAGAAAGAAGCAGCGTTTGAATTCCGCGACCAAGTATGGATGTGTGATCGCGCTTGTCTTGATGGGGGCGGGGATGCTTGTCTTCTGGCTGATGCCGGATGTGCTGCTTTCTATCTTCAACGCTTCCGCGGATATGCTGAAAATCGGCGTGCCGGGACTGAGAATCATTTCTCTGTGCTTTCTTCCGGCTGCTTGGGAATTGTGGGTTCCACTTTCTTCCAGGCGGTGGGTAAGGGAGTCAACAGCTTGCTGGTTTCCTTGCTCCGTCAGTTGATCGTTCTGCTGCCCGCGGCATTTCTGCTGGCAAAGCTGGGCGTTGTGGAATGGGTGTGGTATGCGTTCCCCATTGCGGAGACCTTTTCGCTGCTCGCCACGATCGTGCTGTATTTGCGGGTATATAAACGCCAGATACAAAATTTGGAGCAGGAACCAAGCCGAATCTCCGGACCTGAAATTGTGTGACAGGCTTAGATCGATGAAAGAGAGAATAGTTTCATCCTATTAAAATCCCCGGCAGATTGCCCGGTGCTGATAAGGCAGTAAAAAATAGAGAAGATGGTGTAACCCGATATGTGGCGGGTTACACCGTTTTCTTTTTATGCGGTGAGCTGTTTTGGTATCTGTGATGCGCTTCGCATCTGTTCCATCATCTTTCGGATCTCCTGCTCGTCAGGAAGGCTCACTAGTCCCACCGCTGTAAAATAGATGTCGACCTTCACCGATTTTCGGGCATGCTTCTTCTCCGGATTGTGTACCTCAATGCGCCGGATCAGCTTGTTGACGATCGTCGGCGTAAGCTCTTTCATGTCGGTAAATTCCCGCAGTCCCTGTAAAAGCAGGCGCATATCCACCGACTTCTGCTCCATCTCGGATAGCTGTTTTTCTTCCTCCCTGACCTTTTCCAGCAGTTCTTTCTGCTCGGATTCATACTCCGCCGCCATCCTTGCATAGCGTTCATCCGACAGCTTCCCAATCACATTGTCCTCGTAAATCCGGCTGAACAGCTTGTCCAGATCGGCGATCCGCTTTCTGCTGCCTTCCATGGAAAGCTTCAATTCCTGCTGCCGTTTTTTCTGAAACTCCCCGCATTTCTGCTTCTGCATATAGAGAAATACCGACTCATAGCAGCGCACAAAATCCGCCAAACCCGCAACCGCTTCCTTCACAATCATTTCCAAGACTACATCCCGGATAAAATGAATCGTGCAACTCCCTCTGCCGTCCTTGTAGTTGGCGCAGCGGAAGAATTCCTGATTGCGTTTGAGTGACTTGGCGGCGCAGAAGTGCAGTTTCGATTTGCAGTCGGCACAGAATACCAGTCCTGAAAACAAGCTTTTCCGATTTGTCTTTGTCGGTCTGCGCTTGTTCTTCCTGAGTTCCTGCACCCTCAGCCATACATTCTCGTCAATGATTGCTTCCTGCGTGTTAGGAATGATCTGATATTCCTCTTTCGGATTCTCAATCACCTTATGCACCTTGTAGCTGACCGTCGTGGATTTCCCGTTTACCGTGCAGCCCGTGTACTGCTGGTTTTCCAAAATATGCTCAATGGTATTCTCCCGCCAGCCATAAACATTGACAGACATAGGATTACTCGTCTTTCTTCCAACCGAGTGGAAATATGCCGTTGGCGTCAAAATCTTTTCTTTTTCCAGCTGCCGTGCGATCTGCGTCGGGCCTTTTCCGGCAAGGCAGAGGGCGAATATCTTTCTGACGATTTGCGCCGCAGGCTCGTCGATATACCACTGCTCTTTGTCGCCTTCAATCTTTTTGTATCCATAGGCGACAGCAGAGGCAACCCGCCTGCCTGAGAGGCTTTCAGCTCATTGACCGCACGGATTTTCTTGGAAGTCTGCGCCGCATACCACTCGTTGAAGATACTGTAAAAGGGCAGCATTTCCATTCCTTCGCCGGTCGTGGAATTGATGTTTTCCTGTATGGCGATAAAGGTAATGCCGAGAGACGGATAAACCACCTGCGTCAGCCTGCCCATCTCGACCTGCTCACGGCCGAAGCGGGAAACATCCTTTACGATGATCGTCCCGACCTCTCCGTTCTCCACCATTCTCTGCATCCGCTGAAAATCCGGCCTTTGAAAAGTCGTCCCGGAAATGCCGTCGTCCACAAAGAAAACCGGATGCAGATACCCATGTTTTTTAGCGTAGTCCAGTAAAATCTGTTTTTGATTGGTAATGGAGTTCGACTCCATGTCCTTCTTGTCATCGTCCACCGACAGGCGGCAGTAAAGGGCGGTGATCTTTTCTTTTTCCTGCCCGTTTTTGTCTTGCGTTGTCATTGATTCTTCAGTCTCCTTTCTGACAACCGGGCATTGCAGGGTGATGCCAGTATACCATACAATGCCCGCATTGTCGAATGTGCAGGGTTAAATAACTTGCAGTTCCAGAAGCAAGTCCCGGAACTGCTTTAGGACGGTTTCTTTGCCGTCTGTATCAAAATGAGTGGTCACCTCATAAACCGTGCCGCCGATTTGCATGGAAAAGGAATCGTTATCCGGCGAATAAAAGTAGGGGACGAAACTTCCCAAAGGAATTATTTTATCGTCCATTTACCGTTCCTCCCTTGCGTTTCGTTCTCTCTGCCGCTGCCACTTTTCCAGAAGCTTCAGAATGGTATTCTGCATATCCTTGCCCGTATAGCTTTTGGGGAAATACTTCTGTATCTCCTCTTTTGGAAAGCGGATCTGCTCCTTTTGGTTGCTTTTTCCTCGCTCATCACGGCAAAGATGACGTCGGCAGTGAGCCTGCTGACGGGAAAAGCCACGGAGCCTCTGCGCCTGTGAAAGGGAAGGCGTAGCGTCCGCATATTCGATTTCGTTCAGCAAAGCCTCTTGTTCTTCATTAGTTAAGTACGATAATTCCACTGCCGGGGTGAGAGCGATCCTGCCTCGTCCACCATCTCAAGCAGTTCGGGAATTAAGTACGTTAAACGGATATACCGGTGCAGAGTGTCCTTGCCGATGCCGAATTCATTTGCAATTCTTTCATCGCTTCGATACTTTGTCGCAGGCTGCGACGAAGTTAAATCGGTACGCTGACCTTGTTTTCGGATTGCTTCCCATTTCATTTTGTAGGCAAACGCACGCTCACTTGGCAATATGTTTTCCCTGTGCAGGTTTGCGTCCGCCATCATGGAAACTGCCTGCTCGTCGGTCAGATTTCGGACGATAACAGGCAGTTTTTCTATTCCAAGTTCCCTGTAAACCTCCATTCTTCTGTGTCCTGATATGACTTCATATTCACTTTCCGAAAGAGGACGGACGATCAGCGGCTCGATGGCGCCCTGTGTTTTGATGCTCTGCAAAAGCTGTTCCTTTTCCTCTCCGTCTCTTAGCTTGAACGGGTGATTCCGAAAGGGAACCAAATGTTTTAAATCCAGATATTCAATCGTTTCTTTTTCTTTCATGTTATGAAACCTCCGTTGTTTTTCTTTTTCGGGTAGTAAGTATTCTTACTCGATTCGTCTTAATAGCTTCTGATCTTCGGAGCTTTAGAAGTCCGAAAACCGGAAATCAGAACTTTTTCAAGTAGATGATGCTCGGCTTGCCCTGTCCCTGCCGCTTGCGGAGGATCAGGTCAGCCTGCTCCAGTTCCGAGAACAATCTGCATATCTTTTCGTGCCCGAAGCGCAGCTTTTCCTGCGCCTCTTTGACGGTAAAGATTGATAGACACGCCCACGCTTGTCCGTCCAGCCGTTTTTGGCGGAAAGGTGCATCCGGTCGAGGAGCAGACCGTAGAGCATTTTGGCGTCGGTGGAAACCGGCTTGTATTTTTCCTCTGTGAACAAAGCCTTGGGGACTTTGTAAAAGACATAGCTTTCCGCTTCGGATAATTTGAAATACGGATTCAGAAACTCACCTTCTTTCTGTCACGGTTTTAACCCGTGATTTTGTATGTTCGGGTATTATGTTATTCCTTATGGCGTTTTCGCTTGAAAAAAGCCTTGCTTTCTGCGGCTTTGCGGCTTCAAAAAGCGTGACATAAACACTCTGTTTTCAGCTGTTCCAAGCAGCATAAGACTTTTCAATCAAAACCTTGCCTATCGGAGCGAGCAGACTGTTTGTTTCCACAAATCAGTAACTCGTCAGGATTCCGTCCTGAAACCTCCCTGAGAAAGCGCCGCCCGTTTTCTGCGCTGGCGCTCGGCGGCTTTCTTCCGCTTTTGGACGGCGGCACAGTTTGGGCAGTAGCGCTGGTTCTTTGCCCTTGGTACGAAATACGACTTGCAGATTTGGCATCTCTTTTGACGGCTTGGTTGCATGATCTCGGCAAACAACTCCCTGTCTGCGGGAAGGACTGCGTTTTTGAAATAGTTGCAGTAGATTCCGTACCGGCTGATGCACTGCACGCAAGCGTGCTCCTCGCCGTCGTCCAGCAGAAGGCAGCTGCCGTCTACATAGTTGCAGCAGAGCTTTCTGACAAGGGCGTTGATTTGCTTTGACTGCTTTGGCGTGATTTTTATGACCATGTTTTTCACCTCCTTACGATTTGATGATCCATTGATTTACAGAGCCTGCTGTTTTCCCCGAATGCCGTTCCTGCCCCGGAGTCTCACCGCAGCGTCGCTTCGCTTCGTCGTCACAAACTTTGTTTCGCTCATTCCCGTGCAATGCACGAAAAGTTCGCTCACGCCGTTGCTCCTCCTCTCCCCAAAAAGTCTTACGACTTTTCGGGGGCCCCGACTGTCATGGCAAAGTCATATCCCATTCGGATCGTTATTCAGTTTTCAAGGTACAATGAAAAGGTCTCTCACTTATTCCCACTAGGAGAAGACAAATGGCAACCCTAAACGGAAAAATATTTTCGAATTTGAAAATCCCTCTCACTTATTTGCACAAAGGGTGCCGAAATGCACACCCATTTTGGGGCTTCTCCAAAAAAAAAATTTTTGAGAAAATTTATCCCTTCACTTGTTCCAACTGGGAAGTACAAAATTATCGGGTGTTTCTGAAAAATTTTTTATCTGGTAAAAAGCCCTCTCACTTATTTGGAATTGAGAGGTCAAAACGCACCCTGTTTTTCAGAAAAAAGGCAAAAAATTTTTTTTGAAAAGACGATTTGCCTCAAAAACATCCCCTCACTTGTTCCCACTGGCAGAGGACATTTGGGGATAGTAATTTTGAAAAAGGATAAAAATATGCCCGCCAACATAGGCGGGCATAAAGAATCCCCACAGGTGCTTTGCCTATGGGGAAGAAGATATGTTGTTATTTATTGTCGGCTTGTTAAAATTATTCTTACGGTCTTTGCGGGCATTGTTTTTTTAACCAATGGGAAATGGTTGCCCAATGAAACAGCGTCCGCAAGTCTCTTTACTCTGCTTTTTCCAGTGTAGCGGAAAAATCCTCGTTCATACTGCTGATTATCTCCATGCCTGAATCTATATGTCCCAGTTTGATCAAAGAGTCGGAATACCGAAAATCCTGATAGAAAATTGAGAGATTTCCCCACGGTGCATATAGACAAAAATCACCTGCATCGGGGTCACAGCCGTCCGGCTCTCCCTCGGTAGGAAGTTCATCCGTAAGATAACTGATTTTCTCCACACCGTTGAAATCCTCAAAAGTAAGCTCGAGCGGCAGCATATCATAAAGAGCGTTTGCCGCAGGAGTATCGAACAGCGTAATACTTAATTCCTGTCCTTCTACTGTCAGCTTTAATTTTCGTCCCATAGATTCTTCCTCCGCTTCCAAAGAAACAGCAGCATCGCTTTCTGCCGTATCCGTCATCACCTTATCCGAACTGCCGGCATCATCCACTCCTGTGTCGGATTGTTCCTGACTTGAATTCAGCTGTGATGATGTTTGTTGTTGTGTTTCCTGCCCGGAACAAGCGGAAAGGCACAGACACAAAATGAAGCCTAAAACAATGGCAAAACTTTTTTTCATTTTGTCCACCTCCTTTTTCTTCCCATTATCCTGCATAGCTTTAAGCCGTAATGGGCGATAAAGATGCAAAGTCCCATCAGAGCAATATAGTCTTTATAAAACAGGATTTTGGATTCACTGTAATCCAAAAACACAAACTCACTTTTCAAAAAAAGATAAGTCGGGAAATCTCGGCTTATAAATACCCATACGCCATATCCGGCAGTAGCAAAACCAGCGATAAAAGTGCTGATGCTGCGGATTTTTGAACTCTTTTTTATCCTTGCCATTTTTTGAAACATTCCCAAAACCATGTTCCAGTGCAGCCCCAAATGCAGGCTCATCAAAAGAAATCCCCAGAAAGCGCCGAGAATATGCAGCCTGCGTGCTAAGGACATACCGGTCTCTATCGGTAAAAAGCTGAAAACATAGCGGGACATAACGATGCCGCTGTACATCTGCGCCAGCATGGAAATCAATATCAGAACATCCACACATAGCGTAACCGTGCGAAGCGCCGTATATTTCCCTTTGAAGATGTTTTTATGCCAGTTTCGGTTGAGCAGGTGATGGGCGATGAACAGGATAATCATTCCGGCTCCGATCCACTCGTGCGCCGCTTCGCCCCAAAACTGATAACCCATCAACAGAAAAAGCAAAACGGTCATCAGGAGATCAACCGCCAGTTTTACAGCTGTTTTCGGTTTCATTCCTCCACCGCCTTGTTAATGCAGGTTATCGCATTAAGGCTGCGGGGATAGCCGATATACGGCAGGCACTGGGAAACGACGCTCAGCAGAAAAGCCTTATCGTTTCCCATATTCATATTCCCTTTGGCATGGGCGGTAAGCTGAGGCTCGCAGCCGCCCTGCGCCGCAAGAAAGCAGAATGTGATAGCTCACGCTCGGAAAGGGTAAGCCCTTTTCGTGTATAGTAATCCCCAAAGCAGTTTTCCGCAAGCCAGCGGTTGATGTGCCGGTTTTCCACGCCTCTTTCATATACTCGCCGAAGATTTCCGCCTGAGCTTCAACGCCTTTTTCAAGCCTGTTTTCAAGAGTTGTCGTCGCCTGAGCGGGGAGCGGCAGCTCTATGCCTTTTTGCGAAAAAATCTCGTTTGTGCAGCTTAGAAACGGCAGCATTCTGCCGTAGCCCAAATAGTCGACCGCCTGATACACGATTTCCTTTATCATCACCGGCGTAACGCCGCCGTCAAGCGCTTTCGGCAGCATTTCCCTGTATGCGTCCGCGCCGCCGCAGCCGATAAGAACCGCTAAGATTGCCATATAGCGTATTTTTTCCGGAAGCTGCCGGCCTTCTTCGTTCGGCACTTCTTGAAAAGCAAAATATTCAAAACGCTCTGCAAATTCGGGGTCTGTTTTGTGCAAGTCCATTTTTCAGTTCTCCTTTCAGATTCCTTGATTTCCGGCAGACCATACATGCTGTTCCTTTGCTGTTTCCGGCGTATTCTGCGCCATAACGCCCACCAAATTGTGAGGAACATAGGGCTCCTCTAAATAAGCAATTTCGTCATTGTTTAATGCCAGCTCCGTTGCTTTTGCCGCGCCCTCAATGTGATGAAGCTTCGTTGCGCCCACAACAGGAGCGGCAACCTTTGTTAAGAGCCACGCAAGGGAGATCTCCGTCATAGACACGCCGCGCCTGTCAGCAAGCTCGGCGACCCGGTCGATAATAACGCCGTCCTGCTTGGCGGTAGAGTCGTATTTCAAACGCGCATAGGTGTCCTCCAGCAAACGCTTTGAAGTTTCGCCGGGGTGTTTGGACAGCCGCCCGCCCGCAAGGGCGCTGTACGGGGTCATCGCAATATGATCCTCCCGGCACAGCTTTGCCATTTCCCGCTCTTCCTCACGGAAGATCAGGTTATAATGCCCCTGCACCGAAATGAATTTTGCAAAGCCCTCCCGTTCGGCAAGGCGTTCGCCTTGGCAAGCTGGTACGCAAAGCAGTTAGAGATACCGATATATCGTACCTTGCCCGCTTTTACGGCTTTGTTGAGTCCCTCCATAATCTCATAAAGCGGAGTGACGTAGTCCCACATATGGTAAATGTATAAATCCACATAATCCATACCGAGATTTTCAAGGCTTTTGTCCAGCATTTTTTCAATATGCCGCTGCCCCGTGACGCCCGCTTCGATTTCCGCCGCCGTGCGGGGCAGGAATTTTGTTGCTATCACGACATCCTCACGCTTTGCGTAATCCCTGATCGCCCTGCCGAGATATTGCTCGCTTGTGCCGCTTTGATAGGCGATCGCCGTATCAAAGAAATTTACGCCCAGTTCCAAGCCTCTTTTTATGATTTCACGGGACTTTTTTTCATTCACCGTCCAAGTATGCTGTCCGTTTTGCGCATCGCCGAAGCCCATACAGCCCATACAGATACGGGATACCTGCAAATCGGAATTTCCTAATTTTGTATATTGCATAATCATGTTCCGCCTTCCGAATCACTTATAAAATATCGTCCAGCCACTTTTTAAGCTCTGTGTCCGAAACGTGATTGAGCATTTCCCCTTTTTTCCAAATTGCATTCGGGCAAAGAGTGCGCAGCGTTTCTTCGGTTTTTCCCATTCCGCTTCCGCCGCTGGTGGCAAAGGGAACAACAGTCTTTCCCGAAAAGTCATAGCTTTCCACAAAAGTATTGATAATGGCCGGTGCAACATACCACCAGATGGGGAAACCGAGAAATACTGTGTCGTATTCCTCAAAATCGGGGACTTTATTTGCGATTTCCGGGCGTGAATCCGGATTGCTCATCTCAACGGAACTGCGGCTTTTTTTGTTTGTCCAATCCAAGTCAGCCTTTGTGTAGGGGACAAGAGGCTGAATTTCAAACAAGTCCGCGTCCGCCGCCTTTGCCAAACGCTCGGCTGTGGATTTTGTAACGCCGCTTGCCGAAAAATATGCTACTAATTTTTTGCTCATTTTATTTTTCCTCCAGTTCGTTGTATTCTTCATCCGTTACAGCCTCGCACCATTCGTTGGAAGTCCGTTCTCCCGGCACTTCCACGGCGATGTGTGAAAACCAGCTGTCCTTTTTCGCACCGTGCCAGTGCTTCACTTCAGGCGGTATGGTGATCACCATACCCGCCTTCAAGCTGACAGCCTCTTTTCCTTTCTCCTGATACCAGCCCTCGCCTGCGGTACAGATAAGAAGCTGCCCGCCTCCCTTTTTTGCGTGATGAATATGCCAGTTGTTGCGGCAGCCCGGCTCAAAGGTTACATTAGCCAAAAACACCGCTGTTTCTTTCGGGTCTGTCAGGGGATTCAAAAAGGAATCCCCGATAAAATATTGTGCAAAGGCTTCGTTGAAATCCCCTTTTCCGAAAATATTAGTCTTTTCAAATTCTTCATAAGATAAATATTTCATCTTTATTATCCTCTAATTGATATGATTGCTTTCCAGCCATTCGGCAACATCGTCCGGCAGTTCCGAGCCGCCGGAATAATGAACCGACAAGCTTCGCCCATTGCAGCGTCAGGCACAAGCTTTGCGATTGCGGTTAGGCTCTGGCCAAAACGTCCCCCGCCATGAGAGCAGAACGGAAGTATTGTTTTGCCGGAAAAGTCATATTCTTCCAAGAAAGAAGCAACCGGCATAGGAATGGAAGCCCACCAGTTGGGATAGCCGATCATGATGGTATCATACTGTTCCATATTTTCCACATGGCTTGCAAGCTCCGGGCGTGCCTGTGCTTTCTGATCCCTTTGCGCTTCGTCCAAAACGGTGTTGTAATCGCTGGAATAGGGATTTACCATTGTGATTTCAAACAAGTCTGCACCCGTCTGACGCCGGATTTCCTCAGCAATACCCTCGGTATTACCGCCCCACGAGAAATACGCAATCAAAATTTTACCATCGCCGTTTTCACCGGCAGCCTGTGCTCCTGCGCCGGATACGCTGCCCGTTCCGGGCGCAGCATTCCTTGCCAAACGGAACCCGATATTAAAGCTGCCTTTATTCTGTTCCAGAGTGGCACGGTAAGCACAACGCATATTTTTGGCAAAATCATTCCAGCCGCCGCCACGGTAAACCCGCAGCGTGCCGGATGCCGGTCCGGCCGGGTCTGTTTGCTCCTCTGCCGGATACTCCCCGTAATAATCCCATACCCATTCGCCTACATTGCCGTGCATATCGTAAAGTCCGTAAGGGTTTTCCGAAAAGCTGCCGACGGCAACCGTTGTCTGCCTGTATTCGCCGGGCTGCACCTGCAAATTCTCCTGTGAAAAATAATTATCTTCGATTTCGTAAGGGTAATGTCCGTAATAATTGGCTTCTTCGGCGCTCGGTGAGTTTTCCATATAAAACGGGGTGGTTGTTCCGGCCCGGCAGGCGTATTCCCATTCCGCCTCAGTAGGCAGACGGTAGCCGTTAGCGCTTCTGTCCCAAGTAACATTCTGGCCGTCGATGGTATAAACAGGTGTTAAACCTTCTTTTTCGCTCCTTGCATTGCAAAAAGCCGCTGCGTCCAGCCAAGAGATATTTTCAACAGGTAAATTCTCGCCCGAAAAATTACTTGGGTTGTTCCCCATAATTTCTTCATACTCTTTTTGCGTCAGTTCATATTTGCTCATATAGAAATCACTTACCGTGACTGTATGCTGTGTTTCATCGGCGCTGCGCCACGCCTCAGACTCTGGGCTTCCCATTTGAAATGTGCCGCCTGAATCAAAACAAAATCTTCGGGTATTTCCACTTCCATTACCTCCAAACTGTTATCCTCGGTCGATACCGTCGTATCATCGTTGTTCTCCTTCTGGCTGCAAGCCGCCAATGAACAGACGAACAGCAGCACCAACAGAACGGATAAAATTTTCCTCATACAGCCGCCTCCTATTTCGCAAGCCCGATTTCAGAAAGCCATTCGCTTACCGCATCATCGGGGTTGGACGAAGCACTGCTGCCGATATGCAGCCCCTCCGTCACTGCCGCATTCGGCTCCAGTTCTTTTATGGCGTTGACCGTATCCGAAAGGCCGCTGCCGCCGCTGGTGCAGAACGGGGCAACTGTTTTACCGGAAAAATCATAGCTGTCGAAAAATGTGTAAAGGATCATCGGCATATCTCCCCACCAGTTCGGATAGCCACATAGATCACATCATAGTCCGCAATATTTTCAATGCTGTCTGCAATCGCAGGCCGGGCGTCTTCGCTTTGTTCTGCCTGCGCCAAATCCACAACAGCATCATAATCGTCGCTGTACGGCGTGGCAGGTACGATTTCAAAAATATCAGAATCTGTTTGGCTCTGGATCGACTTTGCAACATTTTCAGTATTGCCAGACCACGAAAAATAGACAACCAGCGATTTCGAGCCGGTCTGCGTAGCTTCCGATTCCGGGGCAGAGCTCTCAGAATCGGTACTCGAATCATCCGATCCCACAGTCTGGGAAGAATTCGGCTGACTGCTCTGAGAAGCAGAGGAAGTCCCTGTGTTATTCGTATTGCTGCTGCACGCCGCCAGAGAGAGCAGCAGGGTAAATACCATAAAGATAGAAGCTATTTTTTTTCATTTTGAAAATCTCCTTTTTGTTTCTGTATTTCGCAGTCCAAGACGAATTGGCTTTCATTTCCATATTCCGTCAAGGCTTTGCAATCTTCATGCAATCTCCAATCACGTCTCCTGTGCGGAGATATTGATATGTTGGCATTTCAAACAGTACAGGCTTGAAGTCCTTGTAGTTAATTTTTCCTTTTTCATCTAAAATTGTTTCATCAGCATGGACGGCAGCAATCCTGCAAATGAAACTGTCAAATCCCTCTGTATTATAAATGTCATCTACAATGCATTCCATAACCAGTGGGGACTCCTTGATAATCGGCGCTCCGGTTTCGGCGGTATCATAATCAAACACGCCGGATTTGTCTGTTGTATTCCCGCTGACACAGCCAACATAGTCTGCCTTTGCAAGCATTTTTTCGTCTACGAGATTGATGGTCAGCGAACGGTTTTCTTTTATCCCCTGATTGGTATAATGCGTTTTCGATAAGCTCACCATAACGTGATCGTGGCCGATAATACCAAGGTGGCCTACTAATACATAATTGGGCTTATTGTTTACGATAGTACCAACGACGGCCAGCGGAGTAGGGTACAAAGCTAAATTGTTTCCGATATTTTTCTTCATCGTAAACTCCTCCTATTTTGCAGAATTTCCTTTTTGAATTTCAAATCGAAGATAATCCAAGCGGTCCAGCTGTTTTTCCTTAAAATGGATTTCGTCAAGAGTTGAGTACCGCTTGTCGCCCAGCATTTTTAACCGTTCTTTTTCCGTGGCTTTTCCCTGCAAAAGAAGTTTCATATATTCTTCAACTTCATCATTGGTAAATCCCACATCATGAAGCGTCATAATGGTACTTAACCGTTCAATATCGCTGTCATCGTAATGCCACGATCCCATTATCTTTTTCACTTCGCCGCACAATCCCCAGCTTTCGTATTCCCGCAAAATTTTAATGGGAATATTATATTTCTCACTCGCTTCGTGAATTGTCATTTTGGACTCCTTCCTTGATATAAAAATAAAGGTGCTCCTTCTCGGAACACCTTTATTATAGTTCTGTTCATTTTCAATGTCTAATACTTATAATTTGTTATTAGATATGTTTTTTAGGTATTTCTCTGCAAAATCCAAAAATGCTTTTGTTGCGGCAGAAAAGATTTGTTCCTTTTTCCAAGCCAGTGCGGTATCGTTTGTCAACGCTGGGGAAAAGGGTATAAACTGTAAGCCGTCATAACGGCAGCTCAGGCGAATACAGATGACCGCCCCAATATTGCTTTGCGCCAACATAGCTTCATTATAAAGCAGATTGCCCTTTGCAATGATATGGACCTTCGCCGCATATTCTTCCAGCCACTTTGCAACGTTGCTTTCCAAAAATTCGCCCACAGCGGAAATCAAAGGAATGTCAAGCAAATCCTGCGGTCGGAGAAATTCTTTTCCCGCCAAGGGGGAATCCTCTCTCACCAGCGCACCCCACTGCTCTTTTACGGGCATCGTGATAAAGGCATATTTTCTGATATCGATTGGCTCGGACATCAGCCCCACATCCAGAAGACCTCTTTCGATGCGATCCCGGATATTTCCGGCATTTCCGCTGTAAATTTCAAATTGCACCAGCGGGTGTTTTTTCTGAAACTGCGCAATACAATCGGTCAAAATGCGTGTGGATAAAAACTCTCCGCTACCGACGGATATAACGCCCTCTAAATTTTCGTCCCCCCGAAGGAAGTCCCGCTTTGTCTTATCCGCCAGCGATAAAATTTCCTGCGCCCGGCGTTTAAGAATCATGCCGTCCTCCGTTAATACGATATGATGATTGCTTCGGGTAAAGAGTTTCACGCCGAGCTCCTGCTCCAAATCGGCAATCTGACGTGATAAAGTAGGCTGCGTCACATGCAGCTGCTCCGCCGCTCTTGTGAAATTTTCTTCCCTTGCAATCGCTAAAAAATAATGCAGCACCCGTAACTCCATAGACCCACCTCAAATTCAGTATAACATACACTTTTTTCATTTTCAATATATCTTTCTTTTAGATATGCTTCTTAAGTATTTTATATTTGAGAGGTCTTCGGGCAGCGCCCTAACGAGAAATACTGTTTTACGACTGTGGGAGTACAAACAGTCTGCTCGCTAAGATGATACAGAAAAACCGGAGAAGGCAGTTTTGCTTTCTCCAGTTCGTTCTATGTTATCCTGATTTTCTTAGGTTTTGCCTTTGAAATTTTGACAATCAAGTCGTCTATGGCGTCGGTATAGCGCCCTTCCTGCCGCAGTTTGTTCTGAAACCAGATGAGATATTGGACAAGAAATCTGCGCTCACTTTCCGAAAGATAAAGATGATATTTCTGCTCCCTCATACAAAGATCAACTCGTTGTTCACGATTTCTGTTGCCCGGTTTCGGATGCTGTTCGTTTTTTGCACCCACTCCATAGGACGATCGGCTTTCAGCTTTTCTGTGACATTTTCCTGCTTAGAAAGTACGGATACAAGTGATTGAAACAGCCGCTCCGCCTGTTGAGCTACCTCTGCCAGATGTCTGTTCAGCGTTCCGGAAGTCAGCAGATTGTAATACCGAATTTTGTGATACTGCTTTAAATATCGCCGGTGTCGCTGTCCCCAGATTCCGATTTCAATTTCTTTTTCGGGCGGTACTTTCAGATCGGGAAGTTCATAATCGCCTTGCCGAGTATAGGTGCCGCCTGCTTCTTCATAAATGCTTTTCATCGTAAAAACCTCCTGTGTTTTATGTTGTTTTCATTCTACAGAAGATTCTCAGGAAAAACCAATGTGCCGATTGCAGTTTTAACGGCATATACAGAATAAGAGTACGAACCCTTCGATTCGTACTCTCGTTTCTACCCTGCAATGTCGGTTTCTGTGTGTTTTTCGAATACTGCCTTATGCACACTCGGCAATCTGCCGGGGATTTTTCTCTTTAAGCATGTGTTCCTGCTTCTCTGCATACCCATAGAACAAGGAGGAATGTAAAATGCAGGAAGAAAACTATGGGAGAATGAATCTGCCAGCCAGACTGACGAGAATTCCGTTGATGCTTGGGATGAAGCCTTTGAGGAGGAGTTGGAGGAAGAACCAAAGGAGAAAAAGCATCTGCTGAAAAAAAGCGGCCAGATGGTAACGGTGCTGCAGATCGGTTTGTGCGGCTTGATTTTGCTGGCGGCGTTTTTGCTGCGCTTGTTGGGCGGTGCGCCCTATCAAACTGTGCGGTTATGGTATGAAGAAGAAATGAATAAAAGCGTCATCGCCGGTACGATCGTGGAGGAAGGGGAGAAAACACTGCAGAATTTCAGCGCCCAAGTAGGAGAAACCATTGAAAACCTGGGGAAAAAGGTATTGGTATAGTCCTTATGAAATTTACGTTTCGAGGGTGCAGGATTTTTGTCAGCTTTTGGTTTGCGGCCATACTGGCGGTGTCCGCCGTGCTGGACCCGTCGGGAGGGGTCTTGTGCGGCTTGCTGGCGGCGGTGGCTCATGAGCTGGGGCATTTGCTGGAAATGGCGCGGCAAAACTGTCTTCCGAAAAAATCGCATTTAAAATGTTCCGGGTTGATATGGTAGACAGCCGCCGGAACGAGAGAAGCTATCAAAGGGATTTGCGAATCATATTAGCGGGTCCGGGTTTAAATTTTTTGTTAGCCGCTTTATGTTTTCCTGTTTATTTGCTGCTGCCCTATCAGTGGCTCGGCATGTTTTTTTCTGCCAATCTGCTGGTTGGCTTTTTTAATATCCAGCCCATTGCAACCTTGGATGGCGGCGCAGCGTGTATGCAATTTTATCCGTAAGGCTGGGAGAAAAGAAAGCGTCTTTTTGGGCCAGCTTTTTTTCCTTCGTTATATTAGTCCCCTTGGCCGCTCTTGGCTTTTGGATCCTGCTTAGAAATCCCTATCAGTTTTCACTGCTGTTTATCAGCGTTTATCTGATGGCGTTTTGGTGCTGCAAAAAACAGATTATTTATAAGCGCTTAGGTTTTCGGGAATGGACTTCTTAGGGGCATGAAGAAATTTATTTTATTCTGTCAAGCCACGGCAAAGGGAAGAAAAGCTGATTTTTGATTTATCCGTACTTTCCTTCTGAAAACCTGATGTGAAAGAGCACCCAAAATAGCGGAAGCTGGAATTCACTTTAAAAAGGGAATGAAACAGCTGTTTTGACGGCGCTCCGTTTGTGAAATTATAGTTTATTTTTAGGTTATTTCCAGATATTCAGCTGAAAAAGCACCAGCGAAAATATTCTCGTCAGGGAGCTAATGGCTGTTGTGAGCAAATACCATAAAACAGATAACAGGCTGGAAAACAAAAATGCCTTAAACAGCGGTTATGACCTTCCCGGCAGCTTAGCTTACGGCCTGGAGTTTTGCTTCAGGCTGTTTTAGCCCTAAAATAGTTACAGGTCAATAAATCGCCGCAAAAATATTCTTAACGCATTAAGCCGTAATCCAGACTAATCCTGCTTATATTTTTCCGCATGGGCTTTAATGGCCCGAAAGCTTTCGTCGCTGATAACATGCTCGATCCGGCACGCATCTTCCACTGCGACCTCTGGGCTTACTCCTAAAATCGTCAGCCAATCCGACAAAAGAGTATGGCGCTCATATATTTTTTCCGCAATTTCCCGGCCCTTATCCAACAGAGTGATGGAGCCATCCGGATCCATTTCAATATACCCATTCATACGCAGGTTTTTCATCGCCACGCTGACGCTGGGTTTGGAATAAGAAAGCTCATTGGCGATATCGATGGAACGGACATGGCCGCTGCGCTTTTTTAAAATTAAAATGGTTTCCAAATAGTTTTCGGCGGATTCCTGAATTCGCAAATTCTGTCACCTCGGTTTTTAAGAAATATTGTCTTATTCTAGTCTAACATAATTGGATGAGATTAATCAAGAGTGCTGTAGAGTAATTGACAAAATCGAAGGAAAGTGCTATGGTGTAAATGGTGATTAGTGCACGCTAACTCAATGAAGCTTGCAGGACTGCACTGTTGATTTTCCGATTTTTTGCGTGAGGAAAATTGTCTCTTGGGCAAAGCTGACAGGGCTGGGGAAGAAAACAGAAGGAGTTTCCGGGCCCGGTGGAGGAGATAGGCTGCCGCTTTAGCCAGCTGGAAATTTTTCACTGCCCAAAAATGAAGGACAGCCTTGCCGAAGAATCCGGGAAGGCTGCGATAGGTTAGGGAGGTTTTCACAATGGATGGAGTTTGGCCGACAGTAATTATTTGCGCAGTGCTGGCGCTCATCGCGGCTTTGGCGATTCGAAGCTATGTGAAAAAGCTGCGAAACGGCTGTTGTGGAGCTGGAGGCGACAGTGAAAAAAGGCTGCGGCCCCCGGATCGGGAGCTCTCACATTATCCTTATGCTTGGAGAATCAAAATCGATGGAATGAGTTGTAAACGCTGCGCCTTACGGATCGAAAATGCATTCCATGAAAAAGACGGCTTTTACGCGAAAGTGTCGCTGAAAAATAAGGAGGCCATAGTATATACGAAGTCCAAGGCTTCTAGCAGGAGCTGACAGGTATTATAGAACGGGCTGGATATCAGCTCCTAAGCCTGGAGCAGGCGGCTGAACGATAGCGCCCTCCTTGCGGGGCTGTTTTCGTAATACCGGTTTCCGGCAAAGTAGAAAATGAGCTTTTCCGATAGGAATATTTATCAGCTCCCTGAATTATTGGCAAAACTAGAAAAGAGCCTCCCAAAATTTAACAAGCGCCGCAATGGCAAAGGAGAGGACAGGGATTTATGCATTTTTGCTGGTACGGCGTGAAGGGTAGGAAAAGCCTTTCCGCCGCAGAAGTGAAAAAATTTTTATGAAATTAAAAAAGAAGCCCCTCTTGGGGCTTCTTTGATTCTTGAGAAAGGCAGCCAATCAGACAAAGGGCGTTGCATTGGCGAAGGAATTCCAGTATAATTAACAATTAAGGTTTCTAACGCCATAGGATAGGAGAACAAGAGATGAACCCTGAACTGGAAAAGGTGCTGCTTAAGGTGCAAAAGCCTGGCAGATATGCGGGCGGCGAAAGCAACCGTGTCGTCAAGGATCAGGAACAGGTTGACGTGCGGTTCGCTTTTTGCTTCCCGGATGTGTATGAGGTGGGGATGTCCCACCTTGGCATGAAAATATTATATGGCCTGTTCAATGAAATGGATGGGGTTTGGTGTGAGCGCGTGTTTGCGCCCTGGCCGGATATGGAGGAACAAATGCGGGAGCATCACATCCCTCTTTACGGCTTGGAGAGCGGAGATGCTATCACAGATTTTGATTTTATCGGCTTTACGCTCCAATATGAGCTGAGCTATTCCAATGTGCTGAATATGCTGGATCTGGCGGGAATCCCTCTATATGCTAAGGATAGAAAAGGCTGGGACGGATCGTCGTTGCAGGCGGCCCCTGTGCCTGCAACTGTGAGCCTTTGGCCGATTTTTTGGACTGGTGTTTCTGGGAGAGGGCGAAGAGGTGGACCGGGAGGTCATCGAGCTATATCGGGACTGCAAAAAGACGGGAAAGACCAGGGAGGAATTTCTGGCTGCCGCGGCGGGAATCGAGGGAGTATATGTGCCCTCCCTATACCAGGTGGATTATCATGAGGATGGCACGGTGAAATCTATTTCTCCCACCCAGGGAGCGCCCGCGCGGGTCAAAAAGCGGATTGTGATGGATTTGGATTCCCTTTATTACCCGAAGGCCTTTGTAGTGCCTAATATCGAGATTATCCACGACAGAACCGTGGAGGAAATTTTTCGGGGATGTATCCGGGGATGCCGGTTCTGCCAGGCTGGCTTTCTCTATCGTCCGGTGCGGGAAAAATCCCCGGAAACCATCGACCGTCAAAGCCGGGAGCTTTGCAGGAATACCGGATATGACGAGATTTCCCTGTCATCCTTAAGCTCCAGCGATTACACGAGGATTACGGAGCTTTTGGAAAAAATGCTCACGTGGACCGACCGGGAAAAGGTCAGCGTGTCCCTGCCGTCGCTGCGGGTGGATGGCTTTTCCAATGAATTGATGGAAAAGCTGAACACCGTCCGCCGGGGAGGCTTGACCTTCGCGCCGGAGGCCGGCACCCAAAGATTGCGGGATGTGATCAATAAAAACGTGACGGAGGAGGAGCTTTTAAAAACCTGCTCCACGGCCTTCAGCGGCGGCTGGACCACGGTGAAGCTTTACTTTATGATGGGGCTTCCCACTGAGACTTTGGAGGATGTGGCGGGGATTCCCGCTCTGGCGCAGAGGGTGGTCAACGCCTATTATGCCAATCCCAACAAGCCCAAGGGAAAATCAGTAAAGGTAACCGCTTCCGCCTCCTGCTTTGTGCCTAAGCCGCATACGCCGTTCCAGTGGGAGGCGCAGGATACCATAGAGATGTTAGAGCGCAAGCAGAAGCACTTAAAGGAAAATATCACCAGCAAGAAGATTTCCGCCCATTGGCACGACGCCCGGACAAGCACCTTAGAGGGCGTGTTCGCCAGAGGGGACAGGAGGCTGGGCAAGGTGCTGGCCTTAGCCAAAAGAAAGGCTGCAGATTTGACGGATGGATGATTATTTCAATTACAGCCTATGGATGGAATGCTTCGAGGAATGCGGCATCGACCCTTCGTTTTACAATCACCGGAAAAGAAGCTTCGACGAGATTCTGCCCTGGGATCACATGGATTATGGAATCGAAAAGGAGTTCCTGATCGAGGAATGTAAAAGGGCTTACACCGGCGCCGCTACCCCGAACTGCCGGGAAAAATGCTCCCACTGCGGGGCTGCCTGCTGGAAAGGGGGGCTGTGCGTTGAAAAGCGTTAGAATCTGGTACCGGAAAGAGGGCGCCGCCAAATATATGTCCCACCTGGATTTGGTCCGGGTGATGGGAAGAGTGTTCCATCGGGCGGGGATCCCCCTGTGGTATACGGAGGGCTTCAATCCCCATCCATTTATGACCTTTGCCCTGCCGCTCTCACTGGGAACGGTGGGCCTGCGGGAAACCATGGATATCAAGCTGGAGGACGAAATCTCCCGGGAGGCTATTTTGGAAAAAATGAATCCGTGTATGCCGGATGGCATTACTGTATTCGACGTCACCGACCCGGTGATGAAGCCGGGAGCCATCGCCTTTGGGCAATACCGTATAGAGCTTTTCTGCGGGGAAACAACCCCGGAGGCCCTTTTAGAGACGGTAAAGGGCCAGCTTGAGAAAAAAGAACTGATCATTGAAAAGCGCTCCAAAAAAGGAGTCAAGCTTTTTGACTTAAAGCCTGCGGTTCAGAAAGCGGAGCTTTTTCTTGACGAGTCCGGTGTGGTTCTGGAAACCATACTGCCGGCAGGAAGCACGCTGAATGTCAATCCCTCCTTACTGGTGGAAGCTTTTTGCCTGTATACCAAGCTTCCCGTGGAAGCGAGGATCACCCGGGAGAATGTTCTTGATCAGAATCTGAAAAGCTTCCGTTAATCTTAAAAGCCGCGGCCGTGCGGGAAAAAGGGGCTGGCCCGCTCGAAAGCTCCAATGTTAATATACGTTGCTTGCGGCAACGGGCAGGCTCTTACATAATAGTGGTAACAACTGATAGAAGGAGGTTACCCCTAATGTTAAACGAAAACATCAAGGCAATCAGAAAATCGAAAGGGCTTTCCCAGGAGGAGCTTGCGGTCAAGCTGAATGTGGTGCGGCAGACAATCTCTAAATGGGAAAACGGACTGTCGGTTCCCGATTCTGATATGCTGATCTCCATATCGGAGGCGCTTGAGACGCCCGTAAGCGTTTTGCTTGGAGAGCCTGTTGCTGAACCGGAGGCTGACGATTTAAAAGCGGTTTGTGAAAAGCTGGAGATCATAAACCTGCAGCTCGCGCAAAGAAAGGCCGCAAGGCGAAAAATACTTCATTGGCTGTTTCTCTCGCTGTGCGTAGTGCTGGCAGTGATTTTTGCGATCTTATCGGCGTTTGAAAGCTCCTACCTGGGCTGGAATTACAGCGATCCTGAAACCGCCGTTGCCGGGGCTGCTTTTCATGCGTTTGAATGGCTGTTCGTAAGAGCGGCGCCAGTGATCCTCATAGGGGCGGCCGCTGGGGCTTTCTTGACAAGAAAAAAAGCGTAAAACCGCTTTGCTTTTTAATTGGGGTTCAGACTTCAAAGCCCCGCCCGTGTTTTGATAACAGGCCTGCGGCAGCAGACCGGCAACACCGGTGCGGACAGGGGAGAAGGCCCTCTGCCGGCAGCCAATCAAGCCAATAGAGCCTAACCGCTTATACTGGCAACGCAATTAGATTTGTTTTCGTGAAACACAGAGTGAATAAAAGCGGCTCGCGGGAGTGTGAAATTAATTTTCTTCGCAAAGAGAAAAAGCTGTTGCTTTTTTTAGAAAACTGTGATATTATATTTAGGCATTTGGATGCCGTGAGGAAGCTCATGGGGTTCAATGGTGACATTGAAGCTGACAGTCCTCTGCTTTACGCATGAATGTCTGAAAAATAGGAGGAAAAAAGATGGATGCCCTGAAAATGATCGCAGCCGATTCTATCAAAGAGAATCGTCCCCAGTTCGAAATCGGTGATACCGTGAGGGTTCACGTGAATATCCGTGAAGGGGAAAGAGAGAGAGTCCAGATGTTCGAAGGAACCGTCATTGCCAAGAGAGGCAGCGGCGTTTCCGAAACCTTTACCGTAAGACGCGTTTCCTACGGCGTCGGCGTAGAAAGAGTATTCCCGGTGAACAGCCCCAACGTTAAAGGCGTAGACGTAGTGAGAAACGGTAAAATCCGCAGAGCAAAGCTTTACTATCTGCGTGACAGAGTCGGTAAGGCCGCTAAGGTTAAGGAACAAATCCGCTAAGGGAAAAGGGACGATACCGTCCCTTTTTTTGCTATTCATAGGATTTTCGCTCATCATATTGCTAAGAAAGGTGTGACCCGCAGATGGAATGGGAGCCGAGAGATCGTATGGAATTAAATGAACAGAAAAAAGAGTATTCAGCGGTCACAAGAAACTGCTTTGAATGGGTGGAAGCCGTCGTTACCTCCATCGTGGTCGTGGTGCTCCTTTTCACCTTTCTTTTTCGTGTGGTCAATGTCAACGGCCAGTCGATGGAGGATACCATCCATAACGAGGATAAGGTGCTGCTGACCAATCTTTTTTATGAGCCGGAAAACGGAGATGTGGTGGTAATTTCCCGGGCGCAGCATTTTGAGGAGCCCATTATCAAGAGGGTGATCGCCACCGAGGGGCAGACCCTGAAAATCGACTTCAATACCGGCGATGTTTATGTAGACGGGGTTTTGCTGGACGAGCCTTATATTAAAACTCCAACCACCGACAACGAGGGCGGGGAAATCCCAGAAGTGATCCCGGAGGGCTATGTGTTCGTGATGGGTGACAACCGGGGAAATTCCCTGGACAGCCGCTCGGAGCAGATCGGTCTGATCGATAAGCGGAATATTATCGGGAAGGCCCAGTATATCGTCTTCCCCTTTGACAGAATCGGAGGCATCGGCTAATGAGCGAGGCGCAAACCATTCAATGGTTTCCGGGGCATATGACCAAAACCCGCCGAAAAATCCAAGCCAGCCTGAAGCTGGTGGACGCGGTGGCGGAGATTATTGACGCGAGAATCCCTGTCAGCTCCCGGAATCCGGAGCTGCATAAAATCATCGAAAATAAGCCCCGGATTATCTTGATGAATAAATGCGATATGGCGGATCCCTCTCAAACCGCCCGCTGGGTTTCCTGTTATCAAAAGGAGGGCGTTTTGGCCATTCCTGTGGACTGTAAATCCGGCAGGGGCCTGAACCAGTTTATTCCCAAGGTGCGGGAGCTGCTGAAAGACCGTATCATCCAGTGGGAGCAAAAGGGGATGGTGAACCGGACCATCCGGGTGATGATCGTAGGGATTCCCAACGTGGGGAAGAGCTCCTTCATCAATCGCATGGCAAAGCAGAACCGGGCCAAGGTGGAGGACCGGCCTGGCGTTACCAGAGGCAATCAATGGTTCACCATTGGCAAGGCCTTTGATCTTCTGGATACGCCCGGGGTACTGTGGCCTAAATTCGACGACCCAAACGTGGGAGAAAAGCTGGCCTTTACCGGGGCGGTAAAGGATCAGATTGTGGATACCGAACAGCTTGCCTCCCGTTTGCTGGAGGTTCTGCGGGATGAATATTCCGCTATGCTGGCCGCCCGGTACAAGCTGGAGAAATATGACCTGCGGCCGCTGCAAGGCTACGAGCTTCTGGAACTAATAGGGCGTAAGCGGGGGATGCTGGCTTCCGGAGGAGAAATCGATACGGAACGGGCTTCTATTATGGTGCTGGATGAGTTCCGCAGCGCGAAGCTTGGAAAAATCACCCTGGAACAAGTGAACGGCTGAATGAATTCTCGGGCAGGGAGGAATCCCTGCCTTTTAATGCTTTTGCCTGTCTAACGGGGAAAAGAAAAATCTTGAAGCCGATCAAAAAACTATCTTGGCTTTCACAGCTTAAGCAAGTTTAAGGAAATAATTGGATTTTAGGAAGCGTTTGGGGGAGGTAGATCATGGATTGGCTGCTTTATGAAAAGGAAGCGATCAGCAAGGGCTACGCTAATGTGTGCGGTGTAGATGAGGCGGGGCGGGGCCCCTTGGCGGGCCCAGTCTACGCGGCAGCGGTAATCCTGCCGCCGGGACTGGAGATCGAGGGTGTGAACGACTCCAAAAAATTGACGGAGAAAAAGCGCGAGGCCCTTTTTCCTGAAATCAAGGAAAAAGCCCTGGCCTACTGTATAGCCAGCGCCAGCGAGAAGGAAATCGACAAGCTTAATATTTTAAACGCCACCTATCTGGCTATGGCCAGAGCGGTGGAGGGCCTTCCTGTCAAGGCGGATTACGCCTTGATCGATGGGAACCGTATGCCCCGGTTGCCATTCCCGGAGAGACCATCGTTAAAGGGGACGGACTTTCTATGAGCATTGCCTGCGCCTCCATTTTAGCCAAGGTAACCCGGGATCATGTTATGATGGAATGGGATCAAAGGTATCCCCAGTACCAGTTCGCCAAGCATAAAGGCTACGGAACTAAGCTGCATATGGATTTGATCCGCCGGTACGGGCCTTGCGAGCTTCACCGGCAAAGCTTCTTAAAAAAGATATTAGGCGCCGGTGCTCCAGAACTACCCGGCCCAATCGATGAAAAGGAGAAGCAGCGGCAGCCGCCTATTTGGAGAAAAGAGGCTTTCGCATTTTAGAGAGGAATTATCACTGCCCTTACGGGGAAACGGACATAATCGCGGAAGACGGCCAATACATTATATTTGTCGAGGTAAAAACCAGGAAATCCGGCGCGATGGTAGAAGGCGCAGAGGCGTGGATACGGTTAAGCGAAAGAAGCTGGCGCAGACTGCTCAGGCCTATTTGTCGGAGCATCCCAGCGGCCTTCAGCCAGGTTCGACGTGATCCTGGTGACGCCCACCGAGGAAAACCGCTGCGGGTGGAACAGCTGCCCGGCGCGTTTGTCTTAGGAGAGTAGGCGGTTCCGGCGCTCCTGCTG